>SMVB01427086.1_pt1 | contig 64027 bp, 69 predicted proteins | sample 2456461 | NCBI WGS metagenome assembly SMVB01 (sample SAMN11095934, study PRJNA526329) | marine sediment metagenome | biome: Marine sediment; feature: Surficial sediment; material: Deep marine sediment; isolation source: Hadal surficial sediment | place: Pacific Ocean | collected 2014-05 | depth...
TACCCGCGGGAACTTCGGTGGATGCAACCAGTCGGGTAATATTGCGCAGGTCGAGGAGATTGATAACACCCACGCCATCGGTGAGCAGTTCTTGCTGGCCATCATCACCGAGGAGTCTGATCTCCTCAATATCGATGTTTACAGCTTCAATGCCATCTAAAACACTGTCACCAATGGTCACTGTAATGATGCCAGGTGCCGCCACTGCAGGTGGTGGCGGTGCCGCCACAGGTGGCGGATTATTGCTGCCACTACTGCTCCCGCCCCCACAACCCGCTAGTAACACGGACAGCAAGACAACGGCCGGTACAAATCTGATATTCACAGTATCTCTCCAATCTATTAGCCAACTATTGGTCCGTCTCTTTGGTCCCAGGAGCGGCCAAAACATGCGCTCTTACAGCCGTTGGAGATCCGTTTCTCACTAGCCAAGTCTCAATTGTAGCCCACCTGCGCCTTGGATACAGCGATTGCGAGCCAGGTCACAGAATACGGATGCCTTGATAGCTACTTTCTCAGCAGGGACAAAGAGAGAGAGAGTTAATGCTGAAATTATCCGTATGGGTAGTGGTCGCCATTACTTTGATTATGACCAATGCCACGGCAGCACCACGCGACGGCAAGGGCAAACCAGGAGGCGGTGGCGGCAACGAACCGATAGCCATTTTCATGGCCTTTGATACTGACCGCATCGAGGTTCCGGCCGGAGAATCGGTGCTGTTGAGTTGGGCGTCTTCCGGTGCCAAGTCTTGCATCGCATCCGGCGCCTGGGAAGGGAAACAGTCTCTATCAGGCACCTATCGAACGCTTGCGTTAACTCAACCCGGTAGTTTCTCACTCACTTGCAAATACAAGAAAACCAGCGAGTCTCGATCCGTCGCAATCGTCATTGCCCAGGCAGAACCCGAGCCGGTACCAGAGCCTCTTCCAGTATCTGAACCAGCCCCGGAACCTGTTCTAGACCCAACGCCGGAGTCGGAGCCTGCACCCGATCCCGCGTCACCACCCAGCGTCGCCTTCAATACCGACAAGACAGAAATAAACCCGGACGAGCAGGTGACGCTGAGCTGGACATCTGAAAATGCGGATGCGTGTGTCGCCTCGGGTAGCTGGTCAGGCAATAAATCGTTGAATGGCAGTGAGATCATCAGTCCCAGCCAATTTTCAACGCTAATCTTGACCTGCAGTGCGGGTGCTGCCTCGGTAACCCAGATGGTCAGCATCGCCGTCCACAATCTTCAACTCAGCTGGCAACCACCCACGGAGAACGTCGATGGTTCACAGCTCACTGATTTGAGCGGCTTTAAGATTTATTCGGTAGCGGGCGCAAACTATTTTCTCGAAGCCGACATCGCCTCTGCCAGCAGCACCTTTACTACGTTGGCCAAACCCACTGGAGAATACGATCTAGTGATGACCGCCTATGACGGTAACGGCAATGAAAGCAGTTACTCGAACGTCGTACGAAAAATCTCGCCCTGACATGCGCGCTACTGTCCCGCAACGATACCCTGCACACTGATGTTCTTGGGCATCCGAAGTTTGAACACTGCATCTGGCAAGATCGGAATCTTTGCCCGCACCTGCACGGCCACCGTGGTGTCACCCACTTCAGCAAGAGACACCACAATCCGGCGTTTACGGTTCTTGTGATCGCGTACAACGTACTCGCAGCTCACCACTTCACCCTTGTAGTATTTCGAACCACCGTTCAGGCTATGGGTTTTTTCGCTGCGCAGATCTAAGGAATAAGAATCTTCACCGTCATGTATCGTACCGCCGGTGTAACAGCTTGGGCTGAAGAACAGTGCAGATATCAGGTCAATGCCCGCTGGTTTGTTTATGGATTCGAAATCTGAGCTGGCACCATCGAGCAATCGCGCGCTGTTTTCATAGTTGAGCACTATTTTTAAATCTTCGCCCTGGCTCACTGTGCGCGACATATACGCTGTGGTGACAGGACCGTGCCCATTCCATGTCCCCGTCGCGGCAAATACCCCGTTCCATTTGTAATAGACACTCATCGCGCGCGAAGTCTGGAATTCGCCGGCCACTTCATATTGCTCACCGAAACGACGCAACTCCAAATTCAGCTCGCCGGCGTTAAGAAACGCCATGCGCGCATCGTAGCGATATCGATGGTTTTGCTCCTCAGCGGCAGATAAGGGAGACAGACATAGTAAAAGTAGCAGCCAGGCTCGGCAGGTTGGCATCAATTTTACCCGTGGGGTTGAATTTCTATGATTTCAATACGCGCAGTACGTCTTCCATTTCTACAATCATCTGCTTAACCAGTAATTTGAACTGGGTCTGATCCTCTTTCGCATCTTCACTGGTGAGACGTTGGCGCGCGCCACCAATGGTAAAACCCTGATCATACAACAGACCACGAATCTGTCGAATCACAATGACGTCTTGTCGCTGGTAATAACGACGATTGCCACGTCGTTTCACCGGACTCAACTGAGGAAACTCTTGCTCCCAATAGCGCAACACATGGGGTTTAACCTCGCATAAAGTGCTCACCTCACCGATGGTGAAGTAGCGCTTGCCAGGTATTGGTGGCAGTTCGTTGTTATTACTAGGTTCAAGCATCTATATCTGTATCCGCCTGTGGCACATCTGTATCCGCCTGTGGCACACCAGCGTAGGCTTCTACACGAGCCTTTAATTTCTGCCCGGGTCTGAAAGTGACAACACGGCGCGCGGTGATCGGTATCTCTTCACCGGTCTTAGGGTTGCGGCCAGGCCGCTCACCTTTTTCACGCAAATCAAAATTACCAAAACCCGACAATTTTACCTGCACATTATCTTCGAGCGAATCGCGTATCTCGTCGAAAAAAATTTCAACTATTTCCTTGGCTTCGCGTTTGTTGAGTCCCAGTTCCTCAAACAATTGATCCGCCATTTTCGCTTTGGTCAGCGCACTCAATTCGTCCTCCCATGACCAGCGGACTTCACCCATCGTTGCTACCTGCTTTGCCAGAACGCGTTCACCCACTATTTATTTATTATCGGGTTGAAGCGCAAGCTACCGTAACCTGGCGTTTACCGCAGATTCCAGTGCACTCATAGCTACCTGTGCATGATGTCCTATTTCTTCGTCAGTAAGGGTGGCGTTTTGACTCTGGAACGTCAAGCCTATGGCAAGACTTTTTTCATTAGAATCAATGCCTTTGCCCTCATACACATCAAATAACCTGAAGTCAACCAGTATTCCGGCTAAGGCTTCGCGGACAATGTTTTCCACCGTAGACGCCGTCACTGAGCGTGCGACCACTACCGCCAGGTCCCTACGTACGCTGGGATATTTAGAGATACCTGCAAATTTCCGCAGCGGTTTACTCAGTGCCACTTGTGCAGTGATTTCGAACACGTAGACACCTTCGATGCCCAGCTTTGCTTCTATTTCAGGATGAAGCCGACCGACGCGACCGCATGGCTTGCCAGCTTGAAGCACATCTGCACTTTGCCCCGGATGCAGAACGGAATCTTCGCTGGGCTCGAATGTTATGTCGGCGACGCCTGCCCATGCCAGCAAGCCATCAAGCACACCTTTGATATCAAAGAAATCGATCACCTCGTTGGTAGCATGCCAGGCTTCACTGTGCCGACGTCCCCACATCAAGGCACCCAGAGTGTTCGTTTGCTGCAAACCATCAGCCGCGGGCACGAAAGTCAGCCCAAGTTCAAACAATTTGACACCGTCTTGTTGACGGGCTTTGTTGCCGAGCGCAGCGTCCACCAGGCCAGGCAGCATATTTGTGCGCATTACGGATTGCTCCGAGGACATCGGATTGTTCAGCGTCAGCGGTTTCACCGATGGGTCCAATAGATCCTGCAGCACTGGATCGATGAAGGCATAGGTCAACACTTCAAAGAAACCGGCAGCGGCAAAGTGCGCTTTGAGGCGCGCTTCAGGAGTTACTTCCAACGGCACAGTGCGCAACCCTAACTCGGTCATCGGTTTCTTACTGGGTATATTGTTGTACCCATAGATTCGACAAATCTCCTCCACCAGATCCGCCTCTATGCCAATGTCAAAGCGGTGGCTCGGCGGCATGATTTCCCACCGCACGCCAGCTTCATTTTCCTGCCGCTCAACGACTTCAAAGCCCAATCGCGCGAACGCCTCATCCACCTGGCTGGCTTCAATGTCTATCCCCAGCAACGTTTGTAACCGTTTCTGGCGCAGTTGCACTGGCTCTACGTGCGGTAAATGCTCGACAGATTTGGCTTCGACTATCGGTCCCGCCTCGCCACCGACGATGTCTATCAACAGCTGGGTAGCTTTTTCCATGGCCATATTTTGTAAATCGAAATCAACCCCGCGTTCGTAACGATGCGAGGCATCTGTGTGCAAGCCATAACGTCTCGCAGTACCGGCAATGGTCAATGGGGTAAAGAACGCGCACTCCAAAAACAGGTCCTGGGTATCCACCTGCACACCACTGCGCTCCCCACCCATAACACCGGCAATCGCCACGGGCCCATTCGCATCGGTAATCAATAGTGTATCGCTATCCAGTTCAACGACCTGCCCGTCGAGCAGCGTCAACTCGTCACCACTTTGCGCCTTGCGCACCACAATGCCGCCGCTCAATTGGTTGAGATCAAACGCGTGCATGGGCTGGCCGAGTTCCACCAACACGTAGTTAGTGACATCCACCGCCGGGTCGATGCTACGCAGGCCGCTTCGACGCAGCCTCTCTTTCATCCAGTAAGGCGTCGGTTTTGACAGATCGATGCCGCGTATCACGCGTCCCAGATAGCGCGGGCAACCTTCCGGGTCAGCCAGTTCAACCGGAAACGTTTCATCGTGTTGCACTGCAACTGCTTCGATCTCAGGGTAGTTCACTGCCAGGTTGTTGAGCACACCAACTTCTCGCGCCAGACCCCTCATGCTCAAACAGTCACCGCGATTCGGCGTGAGGTCCAGGTCGACAATAACGTCGTCGAGTTGCATGACCTCATTCAGGTCAGCGCCAATGGTCCACTCGCCGGGTAGTTCGATAATGCCATCATGGTCGTCACCCAAGCCGAGTTCCGCGGAGCTACACAGCATGCCGTGGGATTCTACGCCGCGAAGTTTTGCTTTCTTTATTTTGAAGTCACCGGGCAACACCGCACCGACCCTGGCAAACGCTGTGACCAGACCAACGCGGGCATTCGGCGCGCCACACACAACCTGGCAGCGATGTTCACCGTCAAACACCGTACACACAGACAACTTGTCTGCATCTGGATGCGGCTCACAAGTTTCAATCACACCCACCACGACACCACCAAAGACCTCCGCCACTGGCTCTACGCCATCAACTTCTAATCCGGCCATGGTCAGTTGTTGCAATAGCTCGTCACGCGACAAGCTGGGATCTACCCATTCACGCAACCAGGCTTCACTGAATTTCACACCAATCTCCTGTTACTTACAGTGTACTAATTGAACTGACGCAAAAATCGCAGATCGTTTTCGAAAAACAGTCTCAGATCGTCAACTTCATACAACATCATTGCCAGGCGGTCGACACCGAAGCCAAAGGCGAAACCCGAATATTCCTCAGAGTCGATACTTGACATTTCGAGCACGTTGGGATGCACCAGACCGCAGCCCATGACTTCGACCCAGCCGGTCTGACTGCACACGCGGCAGCCATCGCCCATGCAGTGCACACACTGCACATCCACTTCTGCCGACGGTTCTGTGAAGGGGAAATAGGAAGGACGGAAGCGCACTGCCAGGTCCTTTGCAAAGAATTTCTGCAGAAACTCAATGACCGTCCCCTTCAGGTCGGCGAAGCTGATGCCACGGTCTACCACCAGACCTTCAACTTGATGAAACATCGGACTGTGGGTCAGATCTGAGTCCCTTCTATATACCCGGCCCGGGCAGATAACATGGATCGGTGGTTTTTGCGTTTCCATGGTCCGTACCTGGCTTGGTGACGTGTGGGTGCGCAGCAACATGCCATCACCGAAATAAAAGGTGTCGTGCATGGCACGCGCGGGGTGGTGGGCAGGAATGTTGAGAGCTTCGAAATTATAGTAATCGTTTTCTATTTCCGGCCCGGTGACAGCGTCGTAACCGGCGCCGACAAAGATCTCTTCAATGCGATAAGTGGCCTGGGTGACCGGATGCAAACCGCCGGCTTCAGCACGACGTCCAGGTAGCGTGACATCGACAGAGTCTTGCGTCAGGGTCTTGGCCAACTGTTCGGACTCAAGTGTGTGCCTGCGCGCATCAAGGGTGTCTTGTAACGCATTCTTAGCTTCATTGATCAGCGCGCCAGCTTCGGGTCGCTGCTCCGGGTCAAGTTTTCCCAAGCCTTTCAGCAAATTCGTGAGCTCGCCTTTTTTACCTAAGTAAGCAACCCGCGCGTCGTCCAGGGCACGCAGGTCCTGCGCGTCACTGACCGCTTGTTGCGCCTTAGCGAGAATGGTTTTTGCGTCCATGGTTTCGTACCTGTTATACAAAAAAGGGAAGAACCTTGGTCCTTCCCTTTTCGGCGCACTATGCCACCTGCCTGGAAGGACGCCTTTTTAGGTCCCTCGAAAGCGGTGGCAAGGTGTTGGAGTTTGCTTTAGCCGTCGTGCGGGCTCAAGCCGCAACTGCCGACTGAGCGGCTTTTGCGCGCTCTGCTAGCGCTGCAAACGCCTCCTTTTCATGCATCGCGATATCCGCGAGCACTTTGCGATCTACCTCTATGCCAGCTTCCTTGAGACCGGCTATAAAGCGACTGTAAGACAGCCCATGTTCGCGTGCCGCAGCATTTATGCGGATGATCCACAGCTGTCTAAACTGACGTTTGCGTTGGCGACGGTCGCGGTACGCATATTGTCCGGCTTTGATGACAGCCTGTTTTGCAACCTTGAAAGTACGGCTACGCGCGCCGTAGTATCCTCGTGCTGCTTTTAAAATTTTCTTACGGCGAGCCCTTGAGGCCACGCTACGCTTAATTCTTGGCATAGTTTAGTCCTCTATCGAGCTTTGGTTGGAATCATTCTTCGTAACCGAGGCACGTCGGCCGCGGAAACGCCGTCTAAACCTCTAAGCTGACGTTTTCGCTTAGGGGCCTTTTTGGTCAAGATATGATTACGATTTGCTTTGCGATGTTTATATCCAGTGGATGTTTTGCGAAAACGCTTCGCAGCACCCCTCTTGGTCTTTAATTTTGGCATTAGCCTCTTCTCCACGCAATTGTTACTAGGAAACGACTCACCACGGAGTTTGGTGAGAGTTCAAGCAGCGAGTTATTGCTACTGACTCTTCTTATTCTTTCTAGGCGCCAAGACCATGATCACTTGTCGTCCTTCAAATTTGGGTTCCGATTCTATCTGCCCCAAATCATCCAGGTCTTCAGCAATGCGTGTCATCAGACTCATGCCGATTTCGGGGTGGACAACTTCTCGTCCGCGAAATCGCAATGAAACCTTTGCCTTGTCTCCTTCTTCAAGAAAGCGTTTCAGGTTGCGTAGTTTGACCTGATAGTCGCCTTCCTCCGTGCCGGGTCGAAATTTCATTTCTTTGACCTGGATCTGCTTTTGTTTTTTACGTTGAGCTGCCTTAGTTTTTTTCAGCTCAAACAAATGCTTACCATAGTCCATTACTTTGCAGACTGGTGGCTCTGCCTCTGGCGCAACCAACACCAGATCTAATCCTGAAGCTCTCGCTTCAGCCAACGCTTCTTCTCTCGTTACTACTCCGCGTTGACCACCATCAGCACCTACTAACCGTACACTGGTAGATCGAATTTCATCGTTCAACAGCGAACGCTCAGCGCGCTTGATACCTTTCTTAATAGCTTTGTCCCGCCATACTTATGTATAGCCTCCTATTTTGTTTAATCCGCAAACAGGTCGCCATTCGACCTCATTTTGCGCAAGGCGCGCATTCTACTGCCCGTTTAAAGGCGCTTCAAGCACTCAAATCACCCTCTCAACCCTTTTATTTAACACTTTTGCAGCGAGATGTCCTCGCCAAGTGAGGTCAGGGCCCTTTCTAGCCATGTAATAAGGCTTCCACCACCTAATCGTCAATGGAACCAACATGTTCAACCAGAACGCTGTAAACATCAGCGTATAGAAAGCCTGGTCGGTAAGAATCTGGCTCTGCACATAGGCAAAATCCATATTGCCGGTATAGCGCGCGGCCAGAGCAGCGGATGTGACCTGCGCGAAAATGAGCGCGCCGGTTAGTGCCAAAGTCTCCGGTATGACATCTATGAAGAGGTCCGCATCAAACTTCATCTGCGCACCCAGCAGCACCAAAAAGACCGGCCCTATCCACACGAATGCAACGTTATCCAGCACGCTCTTAATGCCCGAGTAGGCCATCTGCGTTTCTTCGCCGTCTTTAGAGAAATACTCTTCACGTAGAATCAATCCCGCCATGTATGCGCCCACTGCGGGATGGAAGCCCAGTGCGTGTGCTAACAGGCCAATTACCAGCGCAAACAACATTAATATGAGGGTTGCGTAGTGCCCCCTTCAAATGCGAGTAGTGATTTAAGGTTCCATGTTTGCCCGTTGCGACTGATCAGCGGGAATAGCCACCCGCCCAACAAGGTGACAATAACAAAGAAGCCGACAACCTTGAGCAGAATAAGCAGCAGATCCGTGGTGCCGGGGAAACCCCCACCTGCTGCTATCGGTACAATGACCGCTACCAATGCTAAAGCTGCAATATCGTCGAGCACCGCAGACGTCATGACCCGCGTTGCCACATCGCTTTGACCCAGACCCTCGCTTTTCAGCACCATCATCGTCAATGAAACAGCCGTTGCCGTCATTGCTAGCGCCGACACCATCGATATCGCTACGCTCTCCATGAAATGCTCAATACGCTCTTCGAAGCCGATCGCAAACATGATCAAGACGATACCGAACTCAGCAAAGCCACGCACAAACTCAGCAGGCTCTTCGGGTAACAGACCAACATCGTCAAACACCGCGCCGACCGCGAGGAAGTAGAGCACCGGTGTCAGGCTTGTTCGCTTGGCCAGAAAGGCAGCTATCAGCACACCAAACCAGATCACCGCCAGTTGCTCAAACGGTTGCATATGTCAGTCCCTAGTTCAGGTCGTGTTATTGTCCTATGAAGCCATGACCTGTGGCTTTACGCGAAGCCCGCGGATTTTCATCGATGTTTAAGGGCTTCTACGTAAACAGGCAAGTCACTCGCACTTCTATGCTGCAACGCGCCGGTGCCGGGTCTGCAACCACGGGATCAAGAAAGGCCGAATGAGGTGTCCAAAACGACTTGCCAGCGCTGACACAAGCACTGTCAAAGGTACGGAACGCGACCACCTCATCTGCTGTCATCCCAGGAAACACATACCAGTCGTGCGCCGCTCCGGAGGGCGGCGGAGTTACCGCATATGTGTCGAAGGCAAAGTCACCACCTGCATAGGACGGCACGTGGACTGCTCGCATATCCTGCCGTGGTACCGTTTGAGCGTCGCAAAATGCCAGTGGCAAGTCTGCGGCCTGTGGACCTACATTGCGCCAAAACTGCAAGATCAACATTCGCTCGGCACGGGCAACATCCTGCGCTTGCAATCCTGCACTGGCTAACGCCTTTTCACTTTCTGCGTTACCACTCAAGTAGCGCTCCACAACAAGCCGGCCATAACTATCAGTGAAGTCTGAGTGCACGAATTGAATAGGCGCATAGTCCTGATGAAGTTCCGCCTGTTCTGGATTGCGGCTGATATGACCTGCAATCAGTGCATGTATGCAACCGCTAAGCTTCTTCGCCAACGCCGTCATCTCGGCGTAGTACTTCGTCTCAACTTCGCTGTCGCTAAACCAATTGGCGACGCTTGAAGGATGTTGGATCAACTCAAAGCCATGCTCGCGCCAGTTAAGGTGCGGGGCATCCCGACCGTTTAAAATGGGCACTTCGACAGCGATGGTTTGCTCGCCACCGACATAGTTCATGGGCGCACGGCAATATTCTTCGACTACATTCATATTCAAGCCCGACCGTTCCCTTAAGAGTAACTATCTTAGCCGGTCATCTGCATGTCGGCTAGAATGATGCCGTTCTGCAAAGAGGCTGGTCAATTCATGCGCCAAATAGTCTGGTTTATCGCACTCATACTCATACTCATTTCGCTTTTTGCTCAGAGTAAAGAATTGCTATGGGGCGATACCCATCTGCACACCTCCTATTCGTTTGATGCATTTCTAAATGGCAACATGAGTGCTGACCCGGAAGTGGCCTACCGATATGCCAAAGGCATGCCCGTCATCCATCCGTACAATCGAACCAGAGTGCGCATAAATACTCCGTTGGATTTCCTGGTGGTGACAGATCACGCCGAATTTTACGGCGGCGTTCGAGATATCTACTATCACGGTATCCAGGACCCTGATCCTGGCCCACTGGAACGGCTGATTTACTGGTATAACGAATATACCCTGCGCAAGGATATCGACTCGGGCGGTGGCACCGCCTTTTTTAACCAACAACTGCCGAGGGCAGAAGATCCCTATATGGCAGCGCAGGCTTGGACTTCGGCGACCGCAGCCCGCATTTTGCCGGGCGCAGATATTTCCGCCAAAAATGCCTGGTCAAGATTGCTGAAGATCGCCGAGACGCACAACGAGCCAGGGAAATTCACCGCCATGATAGGCTGGGAGTGGAGTACGGTGCCTGGAGGTGCCAACCTGCATCGCATAGTGATGACCGATGCAAGTGCTGAAACGGCTGCGAAATTCATGCCTTTTTCATCCACTACCAGCCCGTTCCCGGAAGATCTCTGGCAATGGCTCGATGCGACATCCAAAGAAACCGGCGCAAATTTCCTTGCCATTCCGCACAACTCCAATATCTCCAAAGGTGTCATGTTCAGCGACAAATCCTTACGCGGTGAGCCTATCGATGCTGCCTACGCCCGTACGCGTATGAAATGGGAGCCGGTTGTTGAAATCACACAAATCAAAGGTGATTCGGAAACACACCCCGCACTTTCACCGGGTGATCCTTTCGCCAATTTCGAGACTTACCCGTACTACCTGCAGCAAGACCGCACTCAAAAATACATCCCAACCAAGGCCGACTATATCCGCTCGGCCCTCGGTGAAGGTCTAAGACTCGAAGGCCAGCTCGGCAACAATCCGTTCCAGTTTGGCGTCATTGGATCCACCGATAGCCACACAGGTTTGTCGAGTGCGGAAGAACCCAATTTCTGGGGCAAAATGGCGCACGATTCGATACCGGAAAACAAACAGGACGCGGTTATCGCGATTGGTCCTTCGGGTTGGTCGATGCAGGCTGCCGGCTTGGCGGCAGTCTGGGCTGAAGACAACACCCGCGAAGCGATCCTCGCTGCGTTCAAACGACGCGAGGTTTACGCCACCACCGGCCCGCGCATACGACTAAAATTCAGTGCCAGCACTCCAGATGCTGAACCCGTTCCCATGGGTAGCAATCTGCCTGGCAACCTGATTGCAAGCCCCGGCTTCAGTGTGACCGCACAAAAAGACCCTCAGTCTGCCAATCTGGACCGCCTGCAAATCGTCAAAGGTTGGCTTGACGAAGACGGCAATCCGCAAGAAAGAGTTTTCAATGTCGCCTGGTCTGGTCAGCGCGTACTAGACTCGGCTGGCGAACTCGCAGCCGTGGGCGATACTGTTAATAGAAGCATCGGCACCTGGACCGATGATATTGGCGCACCTGAGTTGAATACGAATTGGGTCGATGCAGATTTTGATCCACGCCAGGCGGCCTTCTACTACGTACGTGTGTTGCAAATTCCCACTCCGAGGCATTCACTGTTAGATGCAATTGCCCTTGGCATGAGCGCCCCCACCGAGGGGCCAAGCGTCATCCAGGAGCGCGCTTACAGCAGTCCAATCTGGTTCAGCCCAGAGAAATAGTTGGGGTCACCTATCGTTTGCGCGGTATCACCCACATCACGAGACCCGTCATGGCAAGCAGGATAAGCACTATTGAAGCGATGTTCATCACCCACTCCCCAGGCTGGCCGAAGAGGCGTCCACTGTGCATGTCTGTGAGCACCCGCTCCCAAGACAACCTGCTGGCGCGATAACGCTCGCGACTTGCAGGGTCTGCCTGTTTTCGAGTAGCGCTGTGCCAACTTGCCTGACTCAACAAGGGGCTTGCGCTAGATTGCCAGCTTGCGCCTAAATCATTACTGGCATAAATACCCTGTGCGGTGTCGATGACCAGTGCATCCGCCACGGTGCCAAAACGCAATATCCGCTCCGGGGGTGTGGTCACCTCTATCGGCATAGTGCTGTCGTGGGGCACCAGAAAAAATGCATTTTCAAAGGCAACACTGGTGGCCGATTCGTGTGTTGTGCTGCCCACCAGATTGCCGGCGCGCATGTAATCACTGTCGATCACTCGATCTGCGATCAACACGACGCCACCGATCTGGGACACCTGAGCACTAACCAGCAGGGACTCCGGGGCGACAATGCCATAACTCGACTGCAGCCAATTAACACCCACTTCGGCCCTGCCGAGTTGCAGTTGCTCAGTGAACTGTAGCGGGATCCCGGTCGCAACCAACACGAGCACCGGCACGACCAGGATAATACCGGCCAGGCGATGCAGACTGATTAATGATTTAACGCGCTTATCGCCAATGTGCGGGTGTTTTGGTTGGAATGCTCATGCAGTAGCAACGCGGCGCGCGCCATGCGCGTCATCGCCTTCACAGACATGGTGGCACCGGTAATGTTGTCGACGCGCTCGCTTAATCGATGATTTCGTTTAAGCCACAGATTTGCGAACTGGCGGGTGAAAAAGTCGTGCCGAATTTCCCAGCCTCGACTTTCCCGAAACACCAGCACTTGCACATCTGAAATTTTACCTTGATCAATAACCACACCCGCTGTTATCGGCCGGTCCTTGCCTACTTCATCCAGTATCCAGACCGTTTTGCCGCCGGCCCCCCAATAACGAAATCGCAGACTCGGGTTATGTCCGAGAATACTTTCCAACTGCTCACGCAGTTCAGCGCTTGGCCACAGTGTAGAAACCCGGGGTTGTACAGTGTCGGCAAAAACCTCAGCGATATAGTCGTCGGCTTGTGCAAACACCATGGCACCACGCTCAGTTTCCCCAGCGGTGAGAGCGCCGGGCGCAGTGGCCATCGCGATCAAAACAATACCGATAATCGTTCTCATTAGCATACGCATTATTGTGCCTGAGTCTCCGCCAAAAGATAGGATTTCGGCGCGCTTATTCTAAAATTGAAAGCCCACGCCAATATCTATGGCTTTGAAGTCGCGGCCCGAACTCACCTCCAGGTCGTGCTCACGGTCGCGATAATCGAATTTGAGAACAACATTGTCTGTCGGCCAAAGGTTCACACCTATTTCCCATTGTTGGAACTGATCCTGACCGCGAAAACCTTCAAGATCCTCATAGCGTGCATAGAAGCCAATGGAGCTGATGAGATCGATGCTCGGCATCGCAAACCGGTAACTCGGTTCGATATACCAACCGGACTGATCATCTGCGCCAGCCATCTCAACCAGTGCACCGTCAATGTCCCATTGAGCCCACAGAGCACGGAGTTGCAATCCACCGTTGTTATATATGGCCGATGCCGACAGTAAACTAGCAGCGTTTAAACCGTCGCCAGAAACCTGGCTGATATCGGACTGATGTTGGTAGCTGGCAGCAAGTTGCAGACCTTGGATGCCGGAGTAGCCAATGCGTGCGGTATAAGCAAGATCTTCTGCGACGGCGTTAGAAGACTTTTGACGGCCACTGCGAATGCGATAAATGCTGTCCCCTGCCGTTGGCACCTGCAGGCCAGAATGAATCGCGAAATCCCAGGAGATGCCACTGGCATATTGGCCACTGACGGCAGCGCCGTTTTCCCACCAGGTGCCGGGGATGATGATGCTTTCCACATCATTGCGTTCCACCCCATAAAAAGTGGGCGGTTCGTGGGTTTCGTTGATGATGCCGATCGGCAGCAAAAACAAACCGGCTTTCAGCTGGTGATGGTCGTTAAGGCCAAACTCAACATAGGCCTGCTCTACTTCCACTTCACCACTATTGCTGCCATCGGCAGTATCTTTGACAAGACCATGTTCAATTTCAAACTCGGAAAAAAAGCGTACACGGTCATTGAATTGGTGATCGACAAATAGAACATAGCGATGGATATCTGTTTCCTTGAGATCGTGGCTCGAATCATCAGCGTCGATGTTGTTGTAATGAATCTCACCATAGCCACCAACACTGGTGCGCTCCCACCAATCGCCGCCAGAGCTGGAGGAGGCTTGACGTTCTATGTAGTCGACGGTTGACGCCAATTGTTGTTCAGTCACCCGGACTTCCTGTCGGGTATCGTCAGCTAACGCTTTGGTGGCTGCCAATTCTTCGCGCAATGCTTCAATTTTCTGATTCTGCTGTTGAATGAGGTCGTAGAGGGTTTGAAGGTTTAGTTCCTGAGCATTAACTGGTCCACTCATCACGCTCATCAACAGTATAGAGATCAGTCTAAGAGCGCTGATTCGGCATGTGACCAACATCGTCATTATTCCTTCCAAAGGGGGTCGAGAAACTGTAACAAACAATAATGTTAATGAGAATCGTTATTACTTAGCTTCTACTAATGAGCAGATGGTCGAGGATCTTCCTGGGGGTCACCCAACACGGTTCTATCCGTAAGACTGCATAAGCAATGGGTATAAGCCACACGACCGCACCTCGCTAGCCATAGGTTACCTTGAGATAATCCAATATCTGCTCGACCCCAGCCCGCTCGATACCGGCATTGGGGTCGATCAGGAAAGGCAGCGAAACTTTGCCGCTGCGGTCTTGATTCCGCCAACGGTAGCCGCATGAACGCAAGATATAGGCAATCTCCAGTTCGCAAAGCAAATCTCGCACTAAACGCGCAAAAGGATTTGCTTCGAAACTATACAATTCCAATGGTTGCTCCGGAACACGAGAAGGCTTTACCCGCTGGCCCAAGCCCGGGCGCGGCATAGCACTAAGCACTGAGCCCAGGCGTTGCAACTCGACAAGCTGCCATCGCAGGGGTGTTCGACGCGCTCCATAGGTCGAAAACAGATACTTGATGATGTCTGCAGATTCAAACATCGCAACATCGTTGTTAGGGTCAACCAAATACGGGAACTGCACCCTGCCCTCACGTTCAAACAAGGGCTCGCGAAACCGGCGACCACCTTTGGGACAGGGCAATATCATGACGTCAAGATCCAGTTCTGTTATCACTTCTCGCACCAGTCGGCAGTGTGGGCAGCCTTCGAAGTCATATAATTCAAGCAACTGTTCGGGTGGCTCGGCAACCGGTGTAGCAATCGCTCCCGCGCCTAAACGAAGCAACGTCGAAACAAACGACGTGCTGATGTTTAGAAGATAGAAAAAAGACACGCGCCTACCGCAACCTAGCGCTTATAGATCAAAGCCGAAATGATCTTTAAAACGCGCGTTGTACTCCTCATCACTCAAGTCGTCGCCCATGGCGATCCAATCTTCAACCTGAAGTTTTGGACGCGCTGCCATGAAACCGTCTGCATCGGCACCCACCGGCCAACGCAACCGATAGTCATCTGTCTCCACGGCTTGCAGAATGACCTCGGCGACTGCTTCAGGAGGCACCGCCCGCCTGAAGCCTGCCGCAAAGACTTTGCCATTACGCCGCATCAACGGCTGATAAGGCGAGGTTTTGTCATAACGCGTCTGCTCCGCCGAATTTTCGAATATGTTGGTGAGTATCACGCCGGGCTCGATATTGATTACGCGCACACCAAATCGATACATCTCATGAGCCAGCGCCTCACCCAAACATTCCAACGCCCACTTTGAAGCCGAGTAAGCGATCTGGTTCGGGGTGGCCAATAAGCCGACGGCTGAGGTGATATTGACGATGCAACCGGCACCTGCTTCCCGCATGTCCGGTAGCACGGCTTGTATGCAACTCAGCGCACCAAAGTAATTTGTGTCGAACATCTGTCGGTGTTCCGACTCTGGCGTGAGCTCCAATGGCGAAGCACCACCTATGCCGGCATTGTTCACCAACAGGTCCACACCACCCTGACTTTTTACGGCATCAAATGCCGTTACCACCGAAGCCGCGTCACATACGTCGAGCTGAACCACTTCTATCGGCAGGTTTTCCAACTCAGCCGCCGCTTGCAGCGCTTCGGCTTTGGCAAGATTACGCATACCCGCAAAGACCCGATAGCCATTGCGCGCGAGATGCACGCTGGTGGACAGGCCAATGCCCGTACTGGTTCCTGTTACAACTGCATTTTTCATTCGAAGCCTTCCTGTTTAAATCATTCCTGTTCAAAGCAGTCGCGATATTGGCATACCCAAGACATGTCGAGCAAAGCTATATGGCACCCGGCGATTCTGGTACATTTTGTCGAGAGAGTTGTCATCGAGCACTGATATGCCCAACATCCGCTTCACCAAAGACCACGCCACAACCTCTATGCGATTCTGGACCTGGCGTCAGCTAAACCAACGTATGCAAGCCGCCAAACGCGAAGACGAAGAACAGGCCAGGGAATTTTCCGAACGTGCCCAGGAACTTTGTGAAGAACTGGAGTTCCTGCTGGGTGCTGGTTTATCTGAGGGTGCGGAACAGGCACTGAACAGCCTGGCCGAAGAGGACATGTCCGACTTTTGCATTATTGTGGATCTCGCAGAACCTGTTGAAATTCCGGGTGTAACACCCCTGCGTAAAGAAACACGCAAGCACCTCCTCAATTTTCTCAACGGTGAACCCTGGCATTCCCTGGTCATCGACAACGACATAACCGTCGCGCTGGCTTCCCTGGACAGTATCGGCGCAACGTCAACCAATCGGCCCTGGTATGAGAACGCACCACACCTGGTTAAATTTATCGCGCGCCTGCTCGATCAGATCAACAAAGAACAACTCATTCGATTCGTTGGCGAATACAACGTCATCGCGCAACGAGATCACCTGCATTTGCCCGAGGAGTTCGCGACTTTGTTCACCACCCTTATCCATACCGCAACCCAACGCCTGGGCATGCCAATGCAGGCGATCAGCAAGTGAGTTCCCAAATGAGTAAAATGCATGAGTGATCAAGACATCAAGGACATGGTTGCGGATTTGCCTTGCCCGCAATTCGACAATCCCGCTTTCACCTTGTCCAAGCCCCTGGAACAGTGTCGTGTTGCCATAGTCACGTCTGCTGCGCTGCACCACCCGGAGGATGACGCCTTCGACCGAGCCGACACCAGCTTTCGAATCTTGGACGCGAACCGGCGAGATGTTCAGCTGGGCCATTGGAGCCCAAATTTCGACCGCTCAGGCTTCGCCCAGGATATCAATGTGGTGTGGCCCATCGACCGTTTGGTCGAACTCGCCGAACAGGGAGTGATTGGTAGTGTGGCCGCAAAACACCTCGCTTTCGCCGGCAACCAGGACGAAACCATGACCAGCATCCGCCTGGACAGCGGTCCCCAGGCGGCACAATTGCTAAAGGACGATGAGGTCGACCTTGTCATTTTAACCCCGGTCTGACCCTTGTGTACGCGCACTGTCAGTGCGCTCGCACATGTACTGGAAGCACAGGGGTTGACCACGCTGACAATCGGGACAGTGTCCTCCCATCTGATAAAGACCCAACCGCCCCGAGGTCTGGTATGCAATTTCCCGCTGGGCCGTCCACTTGGCATCCCGGACGATGCAGAATTTCAACATCGCGTGTTGAGAGAATTGTTCGACATGCTCGACGAAAGTTCCGGTCCGATACTGCGTGAGTTCTCGGAAACCATCAGTGATGTTGACGCAGAACCGCTGGTTTGCGCCCTGCCCCCGCGCCTCGACCCGGATGTTCACCCAGCCGTGGATGAAGCCACAGGCATCAAGGGCGCTTATGACAGGGCAGTCGAAAAACATGGCAATCGCATTGGTTCAGGACGCCAGGTCAGCGCTGAAGATATACCTGCGGCGATTCAGGCCTTCGTGCGCATCGAGGAAGGCGAAGAATGGCAAAAGGCTGGCATACCCGGTGTGCCGATGCGGGTCGCCCAGGATATCCGAGGCTACTATCAAACCGCGGCGTTGGAACTGGCCGAACACTCGCCCGGAGCCTGGGCCGGAGAAGATTGGTTTTACAATCAGACCGAAACGGGCAAACTCATGCTACGCGTTAGAACCGTCCTGAAAGCATCCGGTGCGCCACAGCCACTGTGGTTCTATCTGAGCCCTCTGGACCGAAAAGTTTGAGTTGGAAATTTTATGAAAAAAGTCCTTATGGTCGGCATCGGTCTGCTGGTATTGGTTTATGCAACCGCCCTGGCAATCACCATTGACCCCGACAACCAACGCCCCGGTACGCGCCTGAGTGGCACCCTGGTCGACGAGGCCAACCCGGATTGGTCGTTCGTAAGCGAACGCCAGGAAGTACAGATTCAGACCAGCACCTGGTACCTGATACCACATTCGGTAACGACAATTTCATTCGTCCGGGACAATCAATTTTATGTCCCGTGCGGTCGTTGTGCCTCCAAGCGCTGGCCCAAGAACGTTGCTGCTGACCCTTCGGTGGTGCTCAAAATCGGCAACAAGCTGTACGCAAGAACCGCGGTGAAGATTCCCGAAGAAAGTGAACGTCGACATTTACTGGGCATCGCCCATGGTAAACCAACGCCGTCTTTCGAGCTTTACCGGCTTGACCCTCGCTGAAATTAACCAACAGAGACAGTCACAAATGCCACACCTGGAAAAAGCACAATTGAAACCCGCCAGTCACCGACAAACCCGGTACCGCGCCGCACCTTTGCTTGACCCTCCCGAGGTGTTGCCGATACCGGCTTTAACGGCCGATCTGCAACAGGCCATGGACGACCTTTCCACCTATGGTTTGTGCCTTTTTGAAGGCGCACTCAAACCGGGTGAAATCGATCATCTGCGCGATTGCGTTGGTGAACAGGCTACTGCCGAACGGGGGCTTGGTGAACAGGCACCACCCGGTGCCATGGCGACACAGCAACTGCTGTCAAACCTCGTCAACAAGGGTCAACACTATCTGGATCTGGTGGTGCGAGAAGAAGTCGATGAACTGGCAGGCTTTTTGTTGGGTAAAGACTTTCTGATCTCGAGTATTACCGCTGGCATTTTTCATGGGCCGACCAGCGAAGCCCAACAACTGCATCGCGACCAGGGCCAGGTTCCTGCCACCGCTGACTTTCCCGCTGCCTGCAATATGTTCTGGCTGCTGGACGACTTCACGCCTGAACGCGGTAGCACCTGGGTTATACCGGGCAGCCATCGGTGGCCGGCGGAGTATCAGATTGAGGCCCCGGCACGCAGTTTTGCCAGTCAGATTACCGCACCTGCCGGCACATTATTCGGCTTCGACGGTCGCATCTGGCACGGCTACGGCGCCAACTCTGAAGGTCATCAGCGTCGCCATGTGGCCATCTTTTTATGCCTGCCCTGGATGCGTCAACAAGAGAATTGGGGTGTGACTTGCTTAGCCGAAGTGCTGGCATCAGCCAGTCCGAAGCTCAAACGTCGGCTTGGTCTGCGCACCTACGGCACGTTGGGCATGATGAGCGGGACCAGTACCGGCACCAGCAGAAGAACGCTCGGAAATTACGATGTTGAAATACCGGAGTTCATCATTGGCGAAAACGCTGCCCTGCATCCGGTTCAACGAGTCTCACGCCTTAAATAGATGGGGTCAGCCAAATAAGAATCTCAAGATAAAGTAGAACACCACCGCCAGCGCAGCACCCACCGGCAGGGTAATTACCCAGGACATGAATATGCTGCGTATAACGCTTAAGTTGAGCGCACCGATTCCCCGTGCAAGGCCTACGCCCAAAACCGCCCCGACCAGGGTATGGGTTGTGGAAATGGGTAAACCCGTGCCACTGGCGACCACCACAGTGCTGGCGGCTGCCAGAGTGGCGGCAAAGCCACGACTTGGGGTAAGTTCAGTGATCTTGTTGCCAACGGTTGCCATCACACGCTTACCATAGGTAGCGAGGCCAACAACAATGCCAATACCACCTAACAGTAGTATGTAGATAGAAACAGGGGACTGTTGCGTAATCTCCCCGGTGTTCACAATCGACACCACAGCGGCTACCGGACCAATGGCATTGGCCACGTCGTTGGAACCATGGGCAAAGGCCATGGCACATGCGGTCACCACCATCAATACCTTAAACGTGGTCTCTACGTTGGCATAGTGGAAGTCCGCGAGTTCCGGATCTTCGGCTTCAGGCAGACGGCGAATGAAAAATATTCCTATAAGCGCGACAACGACACCGATCACCATGGAATAAACCACCGCTTGCCCACCGGCGACCTCGAGACCAACATGCTTCAACCCTTTGGTAAAGGTCACCAGGGCTATTATTGATGCGGTCAAAAAGATGTAGACCGGCACGTAAAGGCGAGCCTGCCGTTCAGGATCATCTTGCTCAAAGATCAGTTTCTGTACCGAGGTGATCAAACCAAAAGCGATCAGTCCCGATATCATCGGTGAGATTACCCAGCTGGCGGCGATAGTGGTCAGTTTGTCCCAATGCACAGCATCCATACCAACCGCGACCAAAGCAAACCCGACTATGGCACCGACAATAGAGTGCGTGGTCGAGACCGGCCAACCATATCGTGAGGCAACGGTCAGCCAAACCGCAGCGGCCAGCAGCGACGCCAACATACCGAACAACAGCACGTTGGCGTCAGTGATCATATTAGCATCGATGATCCCTTTACGGATCGTCGAGGTCACTTCACCACCGGCCAGGAAAGCACCTAGAAACTCAAAAATAGCGGCGATAATGATCGCATTCTTGACCGTCAATGCCTTCGAACCCACCGAGGTCGCCATCGCGTTAGCAACATCGTTAGCGCCAATCCCCCACGCCATATACATGCCAAACAGCAATGCAAGGCCGAGCAAGATGGTGGTGTATTCCATCAAATACTCCAGTCGTTTTATTGGTTAATTGCAAACAAGCGAAAGTGCCGGTATCCCCTTATTTCGCCAACATCATCTGAACGCGATGTGCGACCCTCTCCGCAACATCAGCAAGCTCAGCAATAAGATCCAGCACCCGATACAAAAAGATGACATGAACCGGTGCTAACTCGTCCTCCATGCGAAACAGACCGGCACGAATCTCAACAAGGAGTTCATCGGTACCGTGCTCCGCTTCTTCAACTTTTTCGATCATGTCAATAACAGTTAGCGCACCCCTGCCTTTGAAGCCGCTTTCGATCAGCTCATCAAGCATATCGACGACCCCGTTGACACGACTACAGGTCTCGATAGAACCATCCACAAGCGCCAATACCTTGGCTTGCAGCTCGGGCGGAAACTGCAGTCGTCGGCCGAGAACCAAACCAGCAACGTCCCGGGCAGTGTTGGCGATTTCGTCCTGACGACCGAGTAAGTCGAGCACATCGGCGCGAGCAACGGGTAGAAAGAAGCCCCGGGGTAAATTGGAACGAATGGCACGCTTCTGCAGATCTGCTTCGTGTTCGATTTCCGTCAGCCGGTCATAAGCTTGCTCTACAGCTTCCCAATCACCTTCGTTGGACGCTGGAAACAGCACCTGCAATTCTTTGGCCGCCATCACACATCTGGCGACATGTTGTTGCAGGTCTCCAAACGGGGAGCGCCCGAATACATTCGAAAAATAAGCCGAGACTTTAGCCATAATTCAACGTCAACAACCGACGCCTTTCTCCTTCAGTTTGCGCGGCGAACTTTACCACTCACAACAATGGCAATGCTAGGCAGCCGGCAATACTAAGCCGGTAATTCTTCAGCAAATGTTACACCGCTATCTGCCAGCACCTCGATTTCCGCCGGACTGAGCCCCAGACCGGTCAATATCTGCGCATTGTGCTCGCCCAGCATGGGGGTGTGCGCGTAAATGTTACTCGGTGTCTGTGCAAACTGGGCTGGTGGTCGTGGCGCGCGAACTTCGCCTGCTTGAGGATGATCGTAAACCCACAAAGCCTGCATGGCTTGGATCTGAGGATCATCGACTACTTCATGACGCAAATTGATGCGTGAGTAAGGTACGTCTTCAGCTTCGAGCCGTGCACAGATTTCATCGGTGGTGAATTTTTCGTAGGCTTTATCCATCAACTCTCTAAACAACGTCCGATTACGTGCACGGGATTCAAAATCTGCAAAACGCTCATCGGCCATGAGCTCTTCTACACCTAAAGCGCGAAACGCGCCCATCATCTCTCGCTGTTGCACTGGCATGGAGGCAACCCAGCCATCCTTTGTTTTACGCATAAAAACGCTGTGGTCGAGGTAAGGCATGGTTTCGACACCCTCCGCCAGAAAGGTGAAATTGGTCATGGTATCGGGCCACAAAAAGTACAAGTTGGCATCCAACATGGAAACCTCGACTTTCTGTCCTTGACCGGAACGTTCTGCTTGGAACAGCGCCGCCACCACCGCCTCTGCAGCGGTCAATGCAGTGACTTTGTCACAAACAAGACTGTTTACCATCTCAGGATCGCCGTCAGGCTTTAGGCTGGCAAACCCGGATATCGCCTGGATGACCGCATCATAAACACGCCGGTTGGCATAGGGACCCACTGAACCGACACCATTTACAGAGGCGTAAACCAGCTTCGGCTGAGCCGCGGAAAATTCATCGTAACCCAGGCCTAAGCGATCCATGACGCCGGGTCGAAAGTTTTCCATAACCACATCGGCGGTGGCGATCAACTTGCGCGCAATATCCCGCCCGGCATCTGTTTGCAGATCGAGACACAGGGATTTTTTGTTGCGGTTCATGGTGATGAACGCACTACCAAAGCCACCACTCTTGGGTAAGCCACGGCGCATGAGATCACCCGTTTTAGACTCTATTTTTATGATCTCAGCACCCTGATCACCCAGTATCGACGAGGCGATAGGGCCGGAATATACGGCGGTAAAATCGATAATCCTCACACCGCTAAGCGGGCCGGTAGCGGCCCCACCCAAATCGACTCGCTGACTCATGCCTGTTTATCCCCAATTTTCTGAGGTCAAGCTTACCTTGTTATCTAACGCAAATGGGACTCCTACCCGATTGGATTCACTGCTAACTTCCATTTAGAGTTAGGCTCATCAGTCACCTCCTTCACCAAAAGAGAGAGAGCAGCATGCGTGAACAGAACAAACTACCTGAAGGCTTCGATTGGAAAGCCTTCACGCCGGAAGATTCACCTAAAACACCAATGGACCTGTTTGCAGATCCCAAGGCGCAGGCTCTGAGTAGTGCTGACCTGGCACACGGCGACACCGCTTTCGACTTTTCTCGACCGATCTACGACTTCAGTTCCGGGCAAAAGATCGAAACCGGGCAGACATTTGAATTGCTCCTACGCGCCAAAGAGAAACCTGTCGCCCTGATATTCGGTTCTTACACGTGACCACCTTTCCGGGTTCAGTTGGAACCCCTGCATCAACTCTGGGAAAAATGGTCTGACAAAGTTGAATTCATGGTGGTCTATATTCGCGAAGCTCACCCTGAAGAGGGCTGGGTCGTCACGCAAAACCGTGATGAAGACATTATGGTTAATGATCCGACCACTACCGAGGAACGGGTCGAAGTTGCACAGGCATGTGCCATCAGCTTGAAAATTCGCATGCCGGTGATTGTCGACGAGGTGGATGATCAAATCGCCAGTGCCTATGGCGCCCTGCCCGACCGTTTATACCTGATCGACACCCAGGGAAAAGTCGCCTTTCAGGGTGAGCCCGGTCCTTGGGGGTTCAACCCCGACAGCCTTGACCAAGCCATAACAAAGTTGCTGGCGTCTTAGTGGCAACAGGCCCGGGCCACAATGCCGCGCTGCAGTTTATCGATGCGAACATCGAAGCTGGACGCGCGGACAAGACCGCGTTGATTGATGACCTGGGCTCTTATACTTATGGCGAGCTTGCCGAACGTGTAAATCGAGCAGGCAACGCGTTACGCAGCCTGGCCACATCGAACGAATCGCGGGTCTTGATGTGTATCCAGGACAGCATAGATTTCCCAGCAGTCTTCTGGGGCGGGATGAAAGCCGGCTTGGTCGTTATTCCTCTCAATACGTTGATGACCAGCGCCGATTACAACTACATTCTGGCCGACAGTGGCGCGCAAACGCTGGTCGTCAGCGACGCGCTTTTTGACAAGTTCTCCCCTGTGTTGGACAACGCCACGACATTACAGAATGTCGTCATCGCCGGAGGCCAACGGCCCGGTTGCCAATCACTCATCAACATTTCACAAGATGCCAGTGATCGCCTGGAAGCAACCGAGTGCACTACTGACGATATCGCTTTCTGGCTGTATTCCTCAGGCTCTACAGGCAAACCGAAGGGCGTGATGCACCGGCACGGCGATCTTGTATATACCGCGGAACATTACGGCTGCGACGTTCTGGGGATTCGCGAGGACGATGTGGTGTTCTCGGCGGCGAAAATGTTTTTCGCCTATGGGCTGGGTAACAGTCTGACCTTTCCCTTATATGTGGGTGCAACTGCAGTCGTCCATGCTGGCAGACCGACGCCAGAGCTGGTGACCGGACTATTCGCGAAGCACAAGCCAAGTCTGTTTTTTGGCGTGCCTACCTTATATGCAGGCATGTTGAGTTCGACGGATGCGCAACCAAGCCAACTGCGCCTGGCCGTTTCCGCCGGTGAAGCCTTACCCGCGGACGTCGCAACACGCTGGCAATCTCTCTATGGCGCGGAGATCATCGATGGCCTCGGCAGTACCGAAATGCTGCATATATTCCTCAGCAACCAACCCGGCGACGTCCACTACGGGACCACCGGTGTAGCCGTACCGGGCTACGAGTTACGCCTGTTGGACGAAACAGGTGAACCCGCAGCCACAGGTGAGATTGGCGAGTTGGTCGTCCAAGGCGGCTCTGCTGCGGTAGCTTATTGGAACCAACCGGACAAGAGCCGTAACACGTTTCGAGGCACCTGGACTCACACCGGCGACCAGTACACCCAGGACAAAGAGGGTTTCTTCACCTATTGCGGTCGAAATGACGACATGCTCAAGGTCGGCGGCATCTGGGTATCGCCCTTTGAGGTCGAATCCGCCTTAATCGAGCATGCAGCAGTACTGGAAGTCGGTGTAGTCGGCTGCGCGGATGAACACGGGTTGATCAAGCCTAAGGCCTTTGTTGTGTTAGCTGACGGGTATACCGAACATTCAGGCCTCACTGCCGAACTTCAGCAGTTTGTAAAGTCGAAGCTTGCGCCTTACAAGTATCCCCGATGGGTCGATTTCGTTGACGAACTACCGAAAACCGCCACCGGTAAAATCCAACGTTTCAAGCTCCGTGAGCAGTCATAGACTCAGGATCATCCCCTTGTGTAATATCTCGGCTCCAACCCCATAAAGAGACGGCCCAATGGCAGAGCAAGTCGCGGCACCTGAAGTAACCCCTGAAGAAGAAATTCGGATCCTCATCGAACGCTCCAGGGCAGCCCAGCAGCAAATTGAGAACTACAGCCAGGAGCAAGTCGACGAACTGATACGCGCCATGGTCTGGGCCGTCGCTCGTCCCGGGGTCGCGGAGGAACTCGCCCAATTTACTGTCGACGAAACCCAGCTCGGCAATTACGACGGCAAATTCCTCAAGATTCAGCGCAAGACCCGCGCCACCCTGATGGACATTATCGACGATAAATCTGTTGGCATTATAGAAGAGCATCCTGAACGCGCGATTGTGAAAATTGCCAAGCCCATAGGTGTTATCGGTGCACTGTCCCCCTCTACCAATCCTGAGGCGACGCCGGTAATCAAAGCGATACATGCCGTGAAAGGTCGCAATTCGATCATCATAGCCCCTCACCCTCGTGCCAAGCTCACCAACAAGAAAATCTGCGATCTGATGCGCGCAGCACTCGTCAAAATGGCTGCGCCGGCTGATCTGGTTATTGCCATCGAGGTGCCGAGCCTGGAAACAACTAACGAGTTAATGAAGCAATGCGACCGTGTGCTGGCCACCGGCGGCGGTGCCATGGTGAACGCAGCCTACTCAAGCGGCACTCCGGCACTAGGTGTTGGGGTTGGCAACGCGGTTATCACCGTCGACGAAACGGCAGACCTCGACGATGCCGCAGAAAAAATAAAACTTTCCAAAACCCTGGACCTGGCAGCATCTTGCTCAGCAGACAACTCGGTGATCCTGGTCGAAGAAATCTACGACGATATGATGACCAAGCTCCAGGGCCAAGGCGGCTTTCTGGTCAACGACGAGCAGAAAGCAAAACTACAAAGCACGCTGTGGGATGACGAAGGTCACCTGAATACAGCAATAGTTGCTCAACCCGCGGAAAAAATAGCCAGCATGGCCGGCATCGACATTCCCGACGGCACGCAGTTTTATATCGTTCCTGAAGATGGTTGGGGACCAGAGCATCCTTTCTCCGGTGAGAAACTGTCCGTGGTCATGGCGCTGTATCGGGCCCGGGATATCGATCATGCGATTGAGCTTACCAACCACATACAAAGCTATCAGGGGCAAGGTCACTCATGTGGCATTTATTCCAACAGCGATGAGAACATCATGAAGCTGGCCAACATCACTAAGACCTCCCGGGTCATGGTGAATCAACCACAGGCCGCTTCAAACAGTGGCAACTTGTGGAACGGCATGCGTCAGACATTCTCATTAGGTTGCGGTTCCTGGGGTGGCAACGGTACCAACCACAACATCTCCTGGCGAGATCTCATCAACGAAACCTGGGTGTCCAAACCGTTGGCACAGAGTAAAGAACTCATGAGCGACGAGGAGTTGTTTGGCGACGTCATCGAAAAACTAGGATAAGCCACGGTGTTAAAGCTTTATCACAATGCGATATCAACCTGCTCACAAAAAGTACGCCTGGTACTGGCCACCAAGAACATCGACTTCGATTCTGAGATGATCGATCTGATCGCTGGCGGCCAACACGAGCCGGACTACGTGAAGCTCAATCCAAACCATGTCGTGCCCACCATCGAAGATGGCGGTTCGATAATGATCGAATCAACCTTGATCAACGAGTACCTGAACGACACCTACCCACAAAATCCAATGCTGCCGGCCGACCCTGCCGCCCGACATGCTGCGCGCATGTGGCCAAAGCGAATAGATGAAAAAGTACACCCCTCAACCGGCGTGGTGACTTTTGCCATTGGCCCGCGAAGTGCATTGTTGCAGCAACCCGAGGCGGTACGCGAAGCCAATATAAATGCAATTCCTGAACCTGCCCGCCGCGCCGCCCGGCGCAGTGTGATCGAGCACGGTGTGCAAGCGCCGGAGTTTGCCGCGGCGTTGAACGCAATGCTCGATCTGCTCAACAAGATGGACGCAACACTCGAGCCGGGTAGCTGGTTGTCTGGTGAGTCATTCGGTCTCGCGGATGCGGCAGCCCTACCTTACGTGTTAAGGCTTGATCATCTGGCCATGACAGAACTCATCGACGCACGCAGCAATCTCCTGGATTGGTATGCGCGCGTACAAGCGTTGCCTGCCTATGAATCTGCCGTGACCAAGTGGTTACCGGCAACGTTGGTGGACATGTTCCGCAGCAATGGCGAAGCAGTCCGCGATGAGGTGCAGAAAATACTGAGTTTACCGACTGAGTAACTGCGTATCGGGGTTATTCAGGCTCCAGCTGTACCAGAAGGTATCAAAACCACTCACGCGTTGAGGACAGCTCTGTCCGACGAAAGACTTCGTGTCGGTGTCAAAGTGACAGGCGCTGCCTGCGCTGGCCCAGCCTGCGCCGTTTGAGTGGATGCCTTCGCCAATATAGGCAACCGTCGATTCGAACAGATCGGCGTTACGGCTGCGATACAAGAAGATCTGGCCCTGAGGCAGATCAAACATACCACCACCCTCAACCTCGGATAGACGAACCGCATAAGCGCTTTCGGCCAGCCGGAAAGCAAAAATCGGTTCTTTGGTCGCTAACCGCTTATCGGATGCCTTGAGACCGCGGAAACCTTTCGCTGAGGCAAAATATTTTTCATAGCCCTTAGGTTTGTCCTCAAGACCGTTGACACTCAACACCAGGGTGTCCGGATGGCGTTCGCGCCATTGTTTCCAGGTGACTTTGTCGTTGATCGCCATCTCGCGCATCTTGGTGCCGGCCAGCTCGCCGTGGAAGCTCTTGCCTTGCATGATCGGCCAATAGCTGTCTGTTTCCCGGTCCTGAAGCACCAGGGTGCCATTGACCAACCCGCCTGATGCTTCAAACGTCAGTTCCCGACCCGCGATACGCCTGTCGTACACGACGCCAGCATTAGCCAGGGGTCACCAGACAGCGGCGAAAGATGTACCGCCTATGCGGTCATTGACCACTTCATGATCGTTGAGCAGATTCAGGCTGTAAGCGAGCGCTTTGCCTTCCACCACCACGCCCAAGACATAGGCATCATCGGCGATGATGGCATCCGCTGCATCCACATAAACCGGCTCGGTAATGGCAGAGATGGCGCCACGGGGCAGCAACTGTTCGTAATCCTGCCAGGTACCGGCACCGACCCGCGTGCAGCCACTAACCGCCAAGGCGAGTGACAGCACTAACACAAGGTCTGTCCGAATCATCTATTCCCCCGCTGATAAAACTCAGGCCAATGCTTTCCTCGCACCTTGGATCGCACCAGAATAAATGCCGGATGCAATTTTGATGGCCTTCTCTTCATTGACACCACGGGGCTCAAAAGTTCCTGTCCAATCCACGGTGGTGGTGCCATCGCCGTTATCGGTCATGTTTACGGTAGCGGAATAGTTCGCAAAGGGTAGCGGACCGTCGTCATTAATAATCGCATAGGTAAAGGTTCGCGCATCGGCATCGTGGACTTCCAGGCGCTCCACCACTTTACCATTGGGCATGCAGATGGTGCGCACCATGCCCACGCCTTCACCTTCGTACTCTACAGAGTCGATGCCGGGGCCGGCTTGAAGGCCGGAGAAATTTCCCAGCATTTGCCATACGGCGTCTACTGAGGCGTCGATTTTTTCTACTACTTTTGCTTGAGCCATTCTTTCTCTCCTAGTTTAGATTTTGAATAATTGGGGTCAGAGTTTAGGCAGCCAACGCGGCGGCCGCGGCAGTCATTGTGTCGCGGGTCACAGCGAAACGATCTTCGCCCCAGGGCATGGGCATGAGCACGGGGTGTTCAATGCCAGCATCGATGTAGGAGCGTACGAAAGTCGTGACTTCGCTTGGCTTGCCGATGAAGTCAATCGCCTGGATCATTCGTTCCGATATCGCAGCGAGGGCACCATCACGGTCGCGCTCTGCTTGACGGGCACGCAGTTCATCGACTTCCGCGGCGAAGCCCGCGGCGCGGAACATATTGGCGTAGCCGTCGGCCATGGAATAGTTGAACAGATCACGGCGTGCGGACCTTGCCGAGCGTTCCAGCTCGCCGACTGCAGCGTGTACGTAGGCGAATATTTTTGCATCCCCGCCAGTACGCACTTGTTGAATAGATGCATCGACATGAGACGCCGGGATGTAGTTGAGCAACACGCCGTCTGCGATTTCCCCAGCCAGCTTCAACATCTGTGGGCCCAGCGCCGCCATCACAATCTTCGGCCGTCGCTCGCCCAGGCGCACGGCCAATCGAAAGCGCTTCACCTGCCAGAAATCACCTTCAAAGGTTACCGACTCACCGGACAGGCACTCGCGCAACAAAGCAACGTACTCACGCATACGTGCGATCGGGCGATCCAGTTTCGGCGCGCCATGCTGGGCGAGAATGCCAGGTGCAGATACACCCACACCCAACCAGATGTCCGCATCGGGGCTCAAGGCTTGCAAGGTCGCAGCAGACATAGCCGCGAGTGGTGGCGTTCTCACTTGGATGGGCACTATCCCCGTCGCCAGGTCCATGGTTGGCGCAACCGCAGAGACGGCGCCTAGTAAACTGAATGCGTCGGTGCCAGTTGCCTCTACTGTCCACATCGAACGATATCCCAGATCGTCCGCCAACTTGGCGATATCGATAATCGCTCGAGGACCTAGGATGCTGAGACTACCGAATGTCACGCCGAGCGGCGTCATAACGTGTACCCCTCATCGCTGAAGGGCATTTTGCGAACCCTGTGTCCGGTTGCGGCGAAGATTGCATTGCCAACTGCCGGCGCCAACGGCGGCAACGCCGGCTCTCCCAGCCCGGTCGGCGTGTTGTCGCTCTGGATAAAGTGAATATCCACTTCAGGTGCGGCGGGCATACGTAGTACCTTATAATTATGGAAATTCGACTGCTCGATGCGGCCATTTTCCATGGTTATTTTCTGCGCCATCATGGTCGACAGGCCATCGATAACAGCTCCCTCAACCTGGGAGTTGGCACCACTCATATTAACAATCGGACCAACATCCACTGCCACGGTCACCTTGTGCACAGTCAGTTTCTTGTTCGCATCAACACTGACTTCAGCCACCTCGGCGACATGCGCTGCATGGCAGAAATAGAAAGCCAGACCCAGGCCTGAACCCGCTGGCATGGACTTACCCCAGCCGCTTTCCGCGGTCACCCGCTTAATCACAGCGGCCGCACGACCCGTGTTAAGCGACCGGATATTACCTTTTTCAAACCAGCGCGGTTCGCCAAGAATCTCCAGCAGGAATTCTGCATAGTCACGATTGCCCGCATGCGCCATTTCGGCCAGGAAGCTTTGCGTGACAAAGGCCGTGGTGTTTGAGCCAGGCGCCCGCCAGGGGCCGCATGGCGTGCCGATCTCAAACATGGTCTTTGAGGCGTAGGCATGGTCGATGTTTTGCATCGGGAATTCCGTTGCCGCAAAACGAGAGCCGGAGACCGCCTGACCATTCGTCTGCATGCCGATAAAGTGGTCTTCAAAGGCAAGCAGTTGGCCTTTGCTGTTGACCGAAGCTTTAACGGATTGGAAGCCGCCTGAGCGGAAAAAGTCGTGGTGGATGTCGTCCTCTCGCGACCAGGTTAACTTGACTGGCAAGTTCATACGTTTGGATATTTCAATCGCCTCACAAACATACTCGGTGTAAACCCTGCGACCGAAGCTGCCGCCCAGCCGCATCTGGTGTATCTCCACGTTTTCCGACGGCAAACCAAACATCGATTTGGCTACCGAGATTGCTCGTGCCGGACCCTGGTGCGGCAGCCACATTTCCAAAGTGTCGTCACGCCCACCGACACCACGCTTGTAGTGGGCCGTGCAGTTCATCGGCTCCATACAAAGATGCGCGACAAAGGGGTATTCATAGAACGCTTCAAGGGTAGTGTTTTGCGGATCTGTAAAGACCCCTTTGACATCGCCTTTGTCGATCACCGGTTCTGGTCCACGCTGTCCATGCAGGGCCTTAGCTCGGGCGACCATTTGCGTCCAACTGTCTTTTGAAGCATCGCTCTCGTCCCATTGCACCTGCAGTTTTTGCTTCGCAGTAAACACCGCAAAGGTTGAGGTGCCGACAACGGCTACCCCATCGAGCAATTCTCGGACTTCCTGATTACCTTTGACAATGAAGGCATCCACTATGCCCGGTAGTTTTTTTATCTCCTCAACATTCGCGCTGAGCACCCTCCCACCAATTGCCGGGCACTTCTGGTATGCCGCAAACAACATGTCTGGCACCTGCGTGTCGAGACCAAAAAGCGCCATACCGGTTGAGATGACAAGATTGTCGACACCCGAAATCGAGGTGCCGAGGATCGTGTACTCATCTCGATTCTTGAACGTGAGGGTACGAGGGTCTGGCACCGCCTGCTTGGACGCTAGAGTGGCCAGTTGACCAAAGGTCATAAAACGGCCTGATGTGTGGCTGACTTTGCTGTCACCAGCGGAGAGTTCACCCCTGGGCACCTCCATCACCAATGCGCCAGCGCTGATGAACATTTCCCGCGCAGAGGCACCAAACCGCCTCATTTCATCCCAATTGCGCGGAATACTGGTTGATCCACCGGCTCTCTGGGTACCAAATTTTTCCTCGTCTACCGGCGCCTGCAATACTTCGACATCTTCCCAACGCGCACCCAACTCCTCAGCGATAATCATCGGCAAAGCAGTTTTAATGCCTTGGCCCATTTCCGGGTTGGCAGAATAGATAGTGATTTCCCCGTCCGCGGACACCCGCACGAATGCATTGAGTTCAGCGCCACCCACAACCTCATCTCTGTCCGCCGCTGCGTACGCCACGCCCGAGGTGAATGCAGACAGCACGAAACCACCACCTGCAAGGCTACTGACCTTTAAAAACGAACGACGGTCCAGCACACGGCTCATGCTTTCACCTCATCGGCCGCGTTGACATACAGCGCCGACATTTGCCTCGCAGCACCATGGATGGCGGCGCGGATTCTATTGTAGGTGCCACAACGGCAATAGTTGCCAGCCATGGCATCGTTGATATCTTCATCTGAGGGGTTGGCGTTGGCAGCCAACAAAGCCGCCGCCGACATGATCTGACCAGACTGACAATAACCACATTGAGGGACGTCGTGCTCTATCCAGGCCTGTTGCAACGGGTGCAATTGAGCGCCATTTGCCAAACCTTCAATGGTCCGTATCGGGCTGCCGACGACGTCAGCCACGGTGATGGAGCAAGAGCGCACCGGCACACCATCGAGATGAACGGTGCAGGCACCGCACTGGGCAATGCCACAGCCGTACTTTGTGCCCACCAGTCCCAATACATCTCGTAATGCCCACAACAGTGGCATACTTTCTTCTACGTCGAGATCATGGTCGGTACCATTGACGTTGACTTTATAAACAGGCATATCACCTCCGTTGGTTCCTGAACAAGTGACTCTATCCCAGGGCCGCCGCCGACTACAACATCCGGCCGCAACAGTTGGCAGAAAAATCAGCTAACATGGTGTCTGCCGGAACGTGCACCTAAACGAGCTCTCAATGAAAAAGTTAACCGCCCGCGCCGGGCTCATTGCCCTGATCTTGAGCTTACCGGTAAACGCAGGTGAGATCGCCAGACTTGCCAACGGGCACCCGGATCTTTCCGGTACTTATGACGTATCGACGTTAACGCCCTTACAACGTCCGAAGGAGTTCGGCGACAACCTCGAGCTTACCCCTGCCCAGGCAGAAGAGATCGTTGAGGCCGCTCGCCTGCAGGACATCGAGAGCAATCGAAATCGCGGCCCTATTAACGACGCCCCACCCGAAGGCGGTGCACCACCGATTGGTCTGGGCGAAGAATTTACCGAGGCTATGGGCGCCGGTAGCGTTGGCGGTTATAACAACTTCTGGGTAGATCCCGGCGACGACGTCTTTACCGTTGACGGCAAATTCCGTACTTCCATCATCGTCGAACCCAAAGACGGTCGTATGCCGACACTAACCGACCTCGCGATGGCAAAGGCGGTTGAACGCAGCAAGCTGCGCCGCGCCAACGACGGCACCGCATGGTGGTTGGATCTGGACAGCGGCGGCCCATACGATGGACCGGAGAATCTGGGGATTTCAGAACGTTGTATCGTTGGCTTTACCGGCGCTGCACCCACCTTTCCCAGCCTCTACAACAATTACAAGCGCATCATCCAGGGCGAAGACCATGTGATGATCCTTATCGAAATGGTGCATGACGCACGCATTGTGCGCATGAATTCTGAACATCCACCGGCGGAGGTTAAGAAATGGCTGGGTGACTCAGTAGGCAGTTGGGAAGGCGACACGCTGGTTGTCGACACAACCAATTTCCATCCCCCCAGCAGACAAGCCCGTGGTGGCTCTGCGGACATGCATGTCATCGAGCGGTTTACACCAATCGATGATGGCAACCTGCTGTACAGCTTCACCGTCACCGACTCTAACGTGTGGACTGCACCCTGGAGTGGTGAGTACATATGGCGCAGCAGCGAGGAAAAAGTTTACGAATACGCATGCCACGAAGGCAACTATTCCATGGGTGGGATTCTGCGCGGAGCCCGCTTGTTGGAAGAGGATAGGAAAGCGGCGGCAAACGCCAGCAGCGGAGACTAAACCAGCTTAGCCTTTGCGTCCTCGATTCCGTATTTCTCGAATTTCTCGTGGATGACATCTAAGAAGAGGTCACGGAGGGAAATCATCCCAACCGCTTTACCTGCCTCAACCACTGGCAAATGGCGAACGTGGTGCTTGCGCATCAAGGCGACGCAATGCACCACCTTATCTTCGCCACTCACAGTGATTACATCACGCGTCATGATCTCCGAGACTTTGAGATTTTTTGCTTCGTGGGTGTCGAGAATGACCTTACGCACGTAGTCGCGCTCGGAAATGATGCCAACCAGATAGTCATCGATTTGCACCAACAATGCGCCAACATTGCGTTCGTTCATCAATTTTAAAGCATCGTAAACCGAAGCCAGCGGTTCAATCCAAACCACGGGATCGCTTTGACGTACCTCAAGCAGGTCCGATACTGTGTGCATTGGTCACCCCCCGAAAAAACTTGCACAGACCCTGAACCTTAGCGAACGCGCGCGGCGGCGTAAAGTATCAGAATGTGAGCCTTTTTCCCGGTTATTCTGTCGCTATATCGCAGTAAGTTTTACCGGGACTTCGGCAAATCCATTAACAAAATTTGACATGACCCGCACCGGTTCGCCAACAACTTCAACATTCTGAAAACGTTTCATGATCTCTTCCCAGACAATTCGAAGTTGCATTTCGGCAAGCCGGTTACCCATGCAACGGTGAATACCAAACCCGAAAGATAGATGGTGCCGTGGATTTGCCCGGTCGATGATGAACTCATCCGCTCTATCGATGGCCTCGGAATCCCGGTTGCCAGAGATATACCACATAATCAGCTTTTCGCCTTTCTTGATCTGCTTGCCACCCAACTCGGTATCACGGGTCGCTGTGCGACGCATATGAGCCAATGGCGTCTGCCAGCGGATGATCTCTGAAACCATGCCGGGTATCAGCGCGTGATTGTCGCGAAGCTTCTGGTACTCCTGCAAATTTTCATTCAGCGCCACCACACCACCGGACATGGAGTTTCTGGTGGTGTCATTGCCACCGACTATAAGCAGGATCAAATTACCCAGATACTCATCGTCAGGCATATTTTGCGTAGCCTCGCCGTGGGCAAGCATCGAGATCAGATCAATATCATCCGACGGTGGCTTTGCTGCACGCTCTTTCCACAGCCTTTTGAAATAAGCGAGACATTCATCCAACGCCTGGTCCTGACCTTCCTGGGTTAATCCAGGAATACCGATACCCAATTCAGGGCTCGAGGTTGCGACATCGGACCAGTAAGTCAGCAGTCGTCGATCTTCAAAGGGAAAATCAAACAGCGTGGCGAGCATCCACGTGGTCAGTTCGATGGATACTTTATCAACCCAGTTGAAGGTCTCACCAATGGGCAGCGAATCCAGAATTTCTTCTACTCGCCCGCGTATGACAGATTCCAGCTTAGCGAGGTTCTGGGGCGCGACCACAGGTTGTACAACCCGGCGCTGCTCGTCGTGTTTCGGCGGGTCCATGGCGATGAACATAGGGGTTTCGCGGCGCCCGATCATTTGGTCGTCCGCATCAAAAATAGAGATATCTCTATCTGAAGAAAATACCTCAGGATTCTTCTCTACCTGCATGATATCATTAAATTTAGTGATCGACCAATAAGGGCCGAACAAACTCTCCCGACAGTAATGAATCGGATCTTCGGCACGCAGCCTGGCAAAATACGGCTGCCATTTGTCCTGCTGCAGCAGTATCGGCTGGCTGACATCGATGTCCTCGATGGGGATTGCGTATGGGTCGGCGATCTGGCTTGGGTCAACAATTAGTTCGGTCAATTGTGGTCTCCGATGCGATATTTCTATTCAAATGAAAGATGTTTTGCGGATCATACACCGTCTTGATCTGCTGTAGCTTCTGATAATTATCACCATATGTGATTGCCACTGACGATGGTGCATTCGCGCCGAACGATTGGTGTGGCATCGTCTTCGACAGGACAAATCTCACCGATTGCTTAGTTCCCGGGATTTTAACGTATACTATACCCCTGTAGGGTATACACTTTTTAGCTATGAACACCGAAAAAGCAGCACTTACTCGTCGTCTCAACCGAATCGAAGGTCAGGTACGCGGCATCTCGCGAATGATCGAGGAAGATCGCTATTGCATTGAGATTTTGCAACAACTGCAGGCGATCAAATCTGCTCTGGCGAAGGTCGAGGATGCGGTCCTCAATGACCATGCGGCAACCTGCATAGAAACGGCGATCGCTTCCGGGGATGCCACTGAACAACGCCAAAAATTCAGCGAGCTGGTGGACCTCGTCAACAAGGTAAAACGTTAGCGGCTACTAAGTGACGATTGTTCCTTCGCTGATTGCTTGTTTGTTTTGATATTGCAACACGAAGCTGTAGATCACCGGTAACACCAGCAGGTTGAGAATCATTACAGTCAACATACCGCCCAGCATGGGGGCGGCGATACGGTGGGTCACATCGGAGCCAGTGGCACTGCTCATCATGATCGGTATCAAGCCGGCCATGGTGGAGATAGCCGTCATCGCCACAGGACGCACACGTTTCGAGGTCGCCGCGACAATCGCATCCTTTATGTCTGACAACGACAGTTCATTCTGCTGCTCAGCTCGGCGCTTGGCGATTTCAACATCGATAAAGCTCAACACCAGCACGCCGATTTCTGCAGCCATTCCGGCCAATGCAATAAAACCGACGCCAACGGCAACGGACAGGTTGTAGTCGTTGAGATAAACCAGCCATATCCCACCAACGAGTCCGAACGGGATCGAAATCATCACCACCAACGGTTCGGCGATATTGCGAAAATTAAAATACAACAGCAGAAAAATAATCAACAGGGTAGCTGGCGCGACGATTCTAAGGCGCGCAGCGGCGCGCTCCATATACTCAAATTGCCCGGACCAGGTGATGGTATAACCCGCCGGGATGACGACTTGTTCGGCAAGCGTGCGTTTCGCCTTGGCGACAAAGCCGCCGATGTCTGAGGTCGCCAGGTCAACATAAATCCACGCATTCGGACGTGCATTTTCAGTTTTGATCACCGGTGGACCTCGTTCAAAGTTGATATCGGCAACCATCGTCAGAGGGATCTGGGCTCCGGTCGGGGTCGGAATCAACACCCGCTTTAATGATTCAAGATCGTCTCGCAGTTCTCGTGGATAGCGTACGTTGACTGGATAGCGCTCCAAACCTTCAACAGTCTCCGTGACTTTCATGCCACCGATGGCAACTTGAATAACGTCTTGTACTGCGCCAACGGTTAATCCATAACGTGCCGCACGATCCCGGTCTATATCGAAATCAAGGTAGTAACCCCCGACGGCCCGATCACCAAATGCCGAGGTTGTTTCGGGCAAGGTTTTCATCGCTTGCTCGATGTCTTGAGATATCGATTGCAGGACATTCAAATCCGGACCAGATACCTTGATGCCGACCGGCGTCTTTATCCCAGTAGACAACATATCGATACGGGTTTTTATCGGCATGGTCCACGCGTTCGCCAGTCCAGGAAACTGAATGGCTTGATCCATTTCCCGCATCAACTCCCTGGTCGTTTTATCAGGGTCCGGCCACTGCTCCTTAGGCTTCAATCGCACGGTAGTCTCGATCATAGACAGCGGTGCAGAGTCAGTCGCAGTCTCAGCACGGCCGATCTTGCCGAATACGTGGTGGACCTCAGGGAATGTAGCCAGAATTTTATCTGTTTGCTGCAACAGCTCTTTTGCTTTGGTGATCGAGATGCCTGGAAAAGTTGTCGGCATATAAAGAATATCCCCCTCATCCAGAGGCGGCATAAATTCACTACCTAGCTTCGAATACGGGTAGTAGGCAATGCCAAGTAGCGAAACCGCCACCACCAGCGTAACCCCCCGCCAGCGCATTGCCGCTGAGAGCGCCGGTCCATGGATTGCGTGTAGAGCTCGATTAATGGGATTTCGTTTTTCAGCGATAATTTTGCCGCGCAGAAAATAGCCCATCATCACCGGTACAAGTGTTATCGCGAGAATCGCTGAAGCGGCCATGGCATAGGTCGCGGTGAACGCCAAGGGGCTGAACAAACGCCCTTCCTGGGCTTGCATGGTGAAAATCGGCAGGAACGACACGGTGATCACCAACAAGGAGAAAAACAATGCAGGACCCACCTCCCGGCACGATTCGCCGATGGTTGTCCAATGTTCCTGATTGGTTAACTCACGCCCTTTGTCGTCTCGGGAAACTGCCAGGCGACTGTGTGCGTTCTCTACCATCACAATTGCACCGTCTACCATCGCACCGATGGTAATCGCAATCCCGCCGAGCGACATGATGTTCGCATTCAATCCTTGAATACGCATGATAATGAAGGCGATCAGGATACCTAATGGCAACGTGATGATCACAACAAACGCGGAACGGGCATGCAGCAGGAACAAAATCACCACGAAACTGACGATGACCAGTTCTTGCAACAATGAGGTGTTCAGGCTTTCAACGGCGCGCTCAATGAGGTCGCCGCGATCATAAACTGTCACGATTTCCACACCTTCGGGCAACCCTGCTTTTAACTCCTCCAGCTTGGCACGAACCGCTTGAATGGTCGCCAAAGCGTTCTCTCCGTAGCGCATGATCACCACCCCGGCGGCCACCTCACCTTCGCCGTCCAGATCTGCGATACCACGCCGTAGCTCCGGCCCGATCTGCACATGCGCGACGTCCTGCAGACGTATCGGCGTACCCTCGGTATCGACGCCAACAGGTATGCTTTTGAGGTCATCGATAGACTGAATGTAGCCTAAGCCACGTACCATATATTCGGTCTCTGCCATTTCAATCAGGCGGCCACCCACATCCTGATTCGACTTTTTGATCGCCATGGTGATCTTGTCGAGGGGGATGTTGTATCGCAGCAAAGCATTCGGGTCGACTTCAACCTGATACTGTTTGACGTACCCACCTATCGAAGCCACTTCTGCAACACCCTCTACGGTTTGTAGCGGGTAGCGCAAATACCAATCCTGCAGAGATCGCAATTGAGCGAGATCATGCCGTCCGGTTCGGTCCACCAGCGCATATTCGTATATCCATCCTACGCCAGTGGCATCGGGGCCGAGTGTGGGGCTGATGCCTTGCGGTAAACGACCGCTGACGTAATTTATGGACTCAAGTACCCGCGACCTGGCCCAATACATATCGGTACCGTCTTCAAAAATAATGTAGACGAAGGAAAATCCAAAAAAAGAATAACCCCTGACCACCTTGGTCTTCGGTACCGCTAACATCGATGTCGTCAACGGATAAGTCACCTGGTCTTCAACGACTTGAGGCGACTGGCCGGGATATTCCGTAAAAATGATCACTTGAATATCTGACAAATCAGGAATCGCGTCGAGTGGGACATTTTTGTAGGCATAGAGCCCGAATGCTGCGATCAACGCGGTCGCCATGAGCACCATGAAGCGGTCGCGCAAGGACGCGCTGATAATTGCATTAATCACGCGCAGGAACTCCGTTGCCTGTTACATCGAGCATCTTTGCCGTCGCTTCGCGTAGCTTTGACTCAGAGTCGATCAGGAATTGGGCGGAAGTCACGACCTCCTCACCAGCACTGACACCCGCCAGCACCACCACGCGCCCGTCTGACTCGATGCCCAGCCTGACAATGCGAGGTTCAAATTTGCCGGGGCTTCTGACCACGAAGGCTTGAGTCCGGTTGCCGGATCGTATGACCGCCTCGGACGGAATAACCACTACATCTTTCTGAGAATCAGACGCAATGCTGATATCTGCGAACATATCCGGGCGCAGTAGCAGCTCTTCATTGTCAAAAACAAGGCGCACCTTAGTGGTGCGTGTCTTGGACTCTGCATACGGATAGATGTAGTCGAGAGAGCCACGGAACGTCCTGCCGGGCACTGAGGCCAGTGTCATTTCTACAGCATCGCCCTCTTTGACCCAGGGCAATTCATACTCATAGACATCTGCATACACCCACACCTCACTCAAATCGACCATCATGTAGAGTTCAGTCGCGGGCGTGACATATTGACCAGCGCGCGCACCGATACGGATAACGGTGCCGGCGAGCGGTGAGTGAATGTGTACGTTTTTCTTGATTGTCCGGGTCGCCTCAAGCTCTTCGATTTGATGCTCTGGCACATCCAGCAACTGCAACCGTTCACGAGAACTTTTTGCCAGGCTGATGGCGCCTTGTCGAATTTCATCAAATGGGCTCTCTTGCAGGACCGCTACATTGTTCAGCGCCAGCAGATATTCCTGCTGTGCAGAAACCAGCTTCGGCGAATAAAGACTCAGCAGAATGTCATCGCTATCGACTTGCTGACCGGTCTTGTCGATCCATATCTCGTCAATCCAACCCTCCACTTTGGGGTGCAGACGTAACATGCGCTCCTCATTGAAAGCGACGCGTCCCACGGTACGGATTGTCCTACTCAATGTGGTCAGTTCTGCGAATGCGGTTCGAACGCCGATGTTGTGTACCACCACCGGATCAATTTTAACGGTCCCGACAATTTTGGAGGGACCACCGTCATCTGCATATACGGCGATATAGTCCATGCCCATCGGACCTTTTGCCGGTACCGGCGAAGTGATATCTGGATTCATCGGACTACGATAAAACAGCGGCACTTTTTCGCTCACCGCGTCAGCGCCGGCGGCTTGTGGCTGTGTACCGCCACCGAACAGCCAGTACCCTAGCGTCAGACCAACTGCCATCATCACCAACCCGACCAAGAGTGTTGATTTATTCATGTATGTTCTCCTGCCCGACAGCCGCCTCTAAGCGTGCGAGTGCCTGGTTGGCTTCACTGAGCGTTTTCCAATATTGCAATTCATAATTAAATAGTGTCATCTGGCTGCGCACGAGATTAAGAAAATCCACTTCGCTCACCTGATAACCAGCCAGCATGGAAGCGACAGTTAGCTGAGCCTGGGGAACGATGCCTGTTTCGAAAAGTGCGAATTGTTGCTTCGCTGTGTTGTAATCATTGACGGACAAAGCGATGGCCGCCTTAACCAAACCCCTTTCATCCAGTAAAGCATAACGGTTCCCCTGTACCTCAAGGCTGCGTTGAGTGACTGCCTTAGATTGTTTGCGCTTCGCGTACAACGGAACTTTTATGCCAACCATTACCGACAAAAAATCTGCCCTGGCACCACCTCGAGGCTGCGGATAATCACCCGTTCGATCCCCGTAAGTCATGCCAACCGAAAAGTCTGGATAGTAATCTCGCTTTGCCAGACTCAGTCGCGATCGCGCCGCGCTAACCATGGTTTCCATCTGCTTAAGCAGCGGCCTGGCAAGCTCGGCTTTTCGATACAGCTCAATTTCGCTGATTAGAACCGGCATTTCCTTGGAAACTCGGTCGGGCACGACGATGGCAACTTGCGGCGACCGGTCCATCAGAATATTGAGCCGTATGGCCTGGCCGAGCCTTATGGACTCCAGTTGAATCTGCTGATCCATGAGTTTGGACAATTCGAGTTGTGCCAGCAGCACATCCTGTTGCAAACCCTTACCGGTCTGGTACTTGGTTTGCGCCACAGCAATGAACTGACGCAACAGCGCCTTGTTACTGGTCACAGTTTCCAGGGCCCGATCCATGTAATACAGCTGCCACCACTTACTTTTAACATTGCGGACTAATTGCAGGCGGACCTCGTCAACCAGATGCCCTGCCGCATCCGCTTCATGCTCGGCAACGGCTTGCCTTAAACCCAACTTGCCCGGGAAAGGGAAAGATTGGCGGAAACCCAATTGAAGTTGGGTCATCGGCTCTTGTGCCCTATCAAAAGTATCAACCGGGAGGTTCATGGCGTTCAGGTTTACTACCGGGTCCGGCAACGCACCAACCTGAGAAGGGATTTGTGACATCGCCTCATACCGCATCTGCATTTCGGCAAGATTAGGGTTGTCGCGCACCGCCGTTTCCACTGCCGTTGCTACATCCAACGACTGGCTGAGCGACTCCACCGCATAGACAGCAGCCAGCGGATGAAACAGCGTCATCAACAGAAAAAGAATCCCTCGAGGGTAGGTCTTACACCTGTGTCGGTTCATGAGTATCGTCCTCACATCGATTTTTCAGGCCCGTTCTTGGGCCGTTAACTTCCAGCTTTGATTAGTGCGTTTATTAACGCGCGGGTATACGCGTTAGCGGTGCCTAATCCAGAAGTCGATCGAAACGACGGACGGGGGTGTCCGCCTTAGAGGAGATGTTTTGTCGAAAGGGCCAGGTCGATAAGACCACACCGGGCCGTAGGTAGGGAACGATATCGAACGCGGCGACGTACTCGGGATCATCTAATTCAGGGGCTTGTAAGGCCAGCGCCAGCACATTCTCACCGGATCTCGGGGTCGCAGACAGCACGGTACAAGGAGTTTCGCAGTCACTGTGAGCACAATCTGCTTCAATTGCGCTATCAGTTTGATCCTGGTGATGTGCATGGTCTGCTACCGGCGTACTGGCTTCGACGTCGCATGGGCAGACAATAGTGCCCAGCGCCATGATCATGACCAGTAAAATTGATAACCCATTTTTCATCATCTTCGAACCCTATACCCCAACGCGGAATTGTCAATACGCGGATCCACAACAAGCCCTGAAACAGACCTTCGACGTGCGGCACATCACAAGAGCTAAGCCTTCCAACCAGAATATAGCGTCACCGGTATCTTGAGATTGTTATTACACTGTATATAACATAGTATGTGCCGCATATTATGCAGCAAACAGTATACTAAGCGATGGGTATCGACCAGGAGATCAGGGAAAATTTACGCTCCGAGATTCGCCGGGGCGCCATCGTGCTTGCTGTGTTGGCTCAACTGCGACTTGAACACTACGGCTACTCTTTACGCAAGAGCCTTGCCCAGCAAGGCCTGCAAATCGAAGAAGGGACCCTCTACCCACTTATTCGGCGTTTGGAAAAACAAGGCCTGCTGATCAGTTCTTGGCGCGAAGAAGACAAACGTCGAAAACGCTTCTATCGGCTCTCCGAAGAAGGGTTACAGATTTACCAACAGTTACTCGAGGATTGGCAAGAAATGAATACCAGCATTCAACGAGTCACAACCAGGAGCATATAATGGAGCTTGTCGAAAGTTATCTCGATGAAGTCGGCCGGTTCATTCCGCAAGAGCAGCGCGCGGTGATGCAGCGGATATAGACGCCGCAGTCGCTGCAGCTAAAGCGGTGTTCGATGACGGCGCATGGTCGCACGCCAAGCCTGAATTTCGACGCAAAGTCATGTTCAAGGCCGCCGACCTGATCGAGGCTCGTTCAGAGGAAATCATCAAACTGCAGTCACTGGAAATGGGCGGTCCGATTGGCCGGGAGCACCCTGGGCCGCATCCGATGATTTCCCGTTCTGCATGGAATTTTCGATTTTTCGCGGAAGAGCAGGAACTTGCAGGCAATCACTCATTCAATCGCGACGACAGTCTGTTGACCTATACCATGAGTGACCCCGCAGGTGTATTCGGACTGATTACACCGTGGAACGGGCCGTTTATGCTATCGACCTGGAAAATGGCACCTTGCCTGGCCTATGGCAATTCAGCAGTACACAAGCCCTCCGAATTATCCCCGCTTTCCATCGGCATTTTGTGCGAAATTTTCGCCGAAGCGGGCATGCCTGCGGGTGCCTACAATATGGTGCTCGGTTATGGCATTGAAACGGGCCCACCGCTGGTTGAGCACGATGACGTTATCGGAATCTCATTTACCGGCTCCCCTGCTACTGCACGCGATATTGCGAGCCGAGCAGCAACATCCCTGAAGAAAACTTCGTTTGAACTTGGCGGCAAATCCGCCAATATTATTTTTGCCGACGCAGATTTGAAAAAAGCGATTCCCTCCGCCGCGATGTTGATTTTCATGAATTCCGGGCAAACCTGCATCGCCGGATCGCGAATACTGGTGCAACGGCCTATCTATGAAGAATTTCTCGCTGAATTCGAAAAAGTAGCCGCCGGGTGGAAAGCTGGCAGCCCTTTCGATCGAACCACCAGACTGGGACCATTAGTCTCCAAACGCCAATACGAACGGGTAACGGGTTATCTCGATACGGCACGAGACGAAGGCCGTATACTATTCGGCGGCGGACGCCCGCAAGGCATGGATAGGGGTTACTATGTCGCCCCAACGGCTCGAGCTACGGTCTGGCGGGTTATATCTGGACCGAATCTCAAACCACAGCGCACTATGTCAATCATCGTCTGCAAACGGCCATGATCTGGATAAACGCCGGGTTTGACCGCGACCTGCGCCAACCTTTCGGTGGCATCAAAAACAGCGGACTAGGTCGCGAAGGCGGCAACTTGAGCCGGGAGTTTTATACCGAGACGCGGTTTACTTCTTTCCCGATAACGCCCCGTTAGATGGTCACAGAGTCGTCATTCAACATCGCTAAACAACTAGCAAGTATAGGTTTCCTATGAGTAACACCGTCGATATTCCCAACGTTCTCAACGATAGTTTGATTGCGTCACTGAAGACTATTTCTACTGCAACGCTCACCTTTCAACTACAGTCGCGGGGAATCCGCAGCACCTTCCTCAGCGGCCTCAAGCCCCTGCATCCGGAAATGCGCATGGTGGGCCGCGCCCGCACCCTGCGCTACGTAGCACTTCGAGAAGACCTGCAGAAACAATATAGTGGCGGCATCAACGCACAGAAGCGCGCAGTAGAAAGTACCGAAGCCGGTGATGTGCTGGTCATGGAAGCACGAGGGGTGCCAGACGCGGCGACCATCGGCGACATATTCGCCACCCGCGCGTTTCGACTCGGTGGCACAGGCATTGTCACTGACGGCGCCTTGCGCGATACACCGGCCATCGCCGCCATCGGCGAGCCGGTTTACCACCAGTCATCACACGGCGCGACGTTGGGGCGTCAACACATGCCCTTCTCCATCGACGAACCAATCACTTGCGCCGGTGTATTTGTAGTTCCCGGCGACGTGGTTGTGGGTGATGGCGAAGGCGTGGTTATCATTCCCGCTGCACTGGTGGAGGAAGTCACCCGGGACGCGCTGGCACAGGAGGAACGTGAAGATTTCGCCATCGAACGGGTCACCGCCGGTGAATCCACCATCGGCTTATTCCCGCTGGCTAAAGAGAATGAAGCAGCCTTCGATGAGTGGTTGACCGCTCGCAAATCCAAGTAACAGGAGCACAACATGAGCGATCGCAGAAGCATTTACATCGAAGGTCTTAGTCATCTAACCGCTATTCCGGTGGCAACACGAATAGGGCCGTTGATCGTCTCTAGTGTCATCGCGCCGTTTAATCCTGGTACTCGCGATGCCCCGGATAGCATGGAGGCGCAATACGCCAATATTTTCCAGCATGTGGGTCTCATGCTCAGCGAGGCCGGCGGCAGTTGGGCAGATATCGCCAAAATGGAATTCTGGCTGCCAAACGCAGATGGACGTGCCGCCCTGGAAGCACCCTGGCTGGAAAAATTCCCAGACCAAGCATCGCGACCTTCGCGCCACACACATGTCGGCCACGGCCAGGTCGCCACGGCATCCTTTATCGCCTTCGTCGCAGACTGACGAATCAGATCCATGAACAACGACTCTACCTCCACCCCAGTGCGCTTACATGGCAGTCGACGAGAGCAAAACAAGCGCGAAAAACACAGCCGCATTGTGGCCGCCGCCCGCAAACTGTTTAGAACACAAGGGTACGCGGCAACCACAACACAACAGATCGCCCGCGTTGCCGGGATCGCATCCGGCACTTTGTTTCTGTACGTAAAGTCCAAGGAAGACCTGTTGATTCTCGTCTTCAAAGATGAGATGAGCGAATTGATTAAAGAGGTCTATGCTGAGATTGATCCAGCCCGAGCGCTGCATTTCCAGAGCATGCGTTTATTTCAAGGTTTCATCGACTACCATGCACGTGACGTTTCTATCGCACGCGAACTCATCAGAGAACTCACCTTCCAGAGCAATCAACAACGCACTGCTGACATGAATGAGATCTCCGAAGCGATCGTCGGGAAACTGGTTTGCTTTGTTGAAATCGCAATGGCGCGCGGCGAGGTGGAAGCACACTTAGACGCGCAACTATTCGCACGATGCCTGTTCTCCATCTACTACCAGCAACTCCAGACCTGGCTCGGCGGCTTCGTCAGTCGCGAGATATTCCAGCAACGCCTCGATAACATGCTGAAACTGTTGATCGATCAAGCACAGCCTCCGCCCAGGTAGGCACCTCAAGCGTCAAAATCGGTCTTGTAACGCAAGTAGCTCTTTCATAGCACCGGTGGGGCATGCGCGGCACTTACCCGATGGCAACATTGAGTTACTGGGGCGTGACTCCGAAGTCGTCGCCATCGTGCAGTTACGAGCATCGACCCCTAAGGATTCTGCCTTGTTACATGAGGTTGCCGCTAAGACCCTGACACGTTACAAGCTGCCTAAAGCTTACATCTTTGTCGATGAGATCATGCGTTCGCCCAGCGGCAAGGCCGATTATCGTTGAGTGCGATCCGTTGCGGTCGCTCAATAAGAATTAGTTAACAAAGCGATATTTGCCCTCAAGCGCCGCTTCGGCACCCTGCACAAAATCCGCCGTTACCACGCAACGCATTTTCAGCACCCGGCGTTTTGACAAAAAATACGCACTGGTTTTTCCGGCCGTGTTCATTGTGATAAACGCCAACGCGGCACTGTGCATGCGTTTGTTGGACCTATCCTGGTTCCCCGACAATGAGTCTCCCTGGGTGTTCTGGATCTATTTCAGTCGTTATTTGCTGCAAGGCATTTTCTGCCGGTGATTTTGGCTAGTTTCAATTCAATGTTCGCGGACATTGCTGACGAAGTAGAGTTGCAAACAGGCCAGCGCAAGGAAGGCATCATTTATTCCGCCCGCTCCTTTGCCAACAAAATTACCGGCGCACTTGGCGCAGTGATCGGTGGCATTGTGCTCGATCTCATCGCCTTCCCAAAAGGAGCAGTGGCAGGTACCGTATCTGCGGATACGGTATGGTGGTTAGGATTCGTCGAGGGCCCGGCCACCAGTATTATCTCTCTGGCCGGTGTGATGTTCTACCTGCGCTACCGCATTGATCGTAAGCGACACGCTGAGATACGGGAGACAATCAGGCAGCGCCAGATTGAATACGACGCGAACCAAGAGGGAAGAGAATGAACATAAAGATACTCAGGGCTATCGTTTTCACCTTGCTTTTAGCGCCAAATGCCGGTTGGTCAAACACTCTACCGGCGGATGATGCTGCCTTGTTCGAGGCCTACCTGGACGGCGTGGTTGCCGCTCAATTTTCAGACTACCAGCTTGCCGGCATGACATTCGCATTGGTACGCAATGGTCAGCTGGTACTTTCCAAAGGATACGGCTTCGCAGACCTGGAGAACAAAATCGCGGTCGATCCAGCGCGGCATCTTTTCCGTCCAGGCTCAACGTCAAAGCTCTTCACATGGACCGCAGTCATGCAGCTGGTCGAACAAGGCAAACTCGACCTCAACGCGCCCGTCGCTGACTACATTCATCAGTTCGAAATTCCAAACGAGTTCAATCAGCCATTAACCCTGACCCACATCCTCACACACAGCCCGGGTTTTGAAGACGGCGCGCTTGGTTATTTATTCGCTGATAATCCCGAAGACCTTGTGCCATTGGCCGACTCCCTCGCCGCCCATGTTCCGAATCAGATCTGGGCACCTGGAACTTATTCCGCCTACAGCAATTTCTCAACCGCATTGGCAGGTCTGGCAGTGGCAAATGTTTCTGGTTTGAGTTTTGAGGAATACATCGCCAAAAACATTCTCGAACCGCTGGGCATGGCACACGCAACCTTTGAAGAACCCCTGCCTGAGCGCTTTGAAGCAGATATGTCCATTGGATACACCATCGTTAATGGCGGCCTGCAACCCTTGGGGTTTGAGTACATCAAGAATTTCGGTCCGGCAGGTGCGCTCTCGGCAACTGCCGAGGACATGGCTCGCTTCATTATCGCTCATGTCTCTCAGGGTGCGTTCGAAGGCACTCGAATACTCAAACCGGAAACTACAGATCTCATGCACTCGCGCTTGTTCGCCCATCATCCGGCTGTTGCGGGTATGGCTCATGGATTTTACGAGATCCGGCGCAATGGCCAACGCTTTATCGGCCATGGCGGCGATACGATAGTATTTCACTCAGAACTGGTGATCGAGCCGAACTCCGATTTCGGTTTTTTCCTCTCCTTCAACGCTGCAGATGGTGGGGTCGCTCGCCAAGCCGTGACCAACGCGGTTTTAGACTATTTCTTCCCCGGCGATGGTGGCGAAGCACCCGTCATACCGGCCGAACCACTGGCAGGCAGTGACGCACGCATTAAGAATATTATTGGCGCTTATCGGTTGAATCGCCGCTCCTACACACAGTTGGAAGCGCTACCAGGTCTAGGGGGAGACCTGGCGATAGAACCGGCAGGGGACGGCGCCATCAAGTTGAATGCCGGTCCCCTTAGTGGCCGGTTTGTAGAAGTTGAGCCTTTCGTGTTTCGTCAACAAGGACGACAGGAGCTGCTGGTATTTCAGGCCGATGAACAAGGCAAGGTCAGTCGCGGGTTCATCGGCTCACTACCCATCATGGTGGCAGAAAAGCTGACATTTGCTGAACGAGCAAGCACCCACCAATTGGTGATTATGCTTACTCTCCTCGCTGCTTTGTTTGTGCTGATTAACGCAACGCGTAGCCGCGGCGGCGTCAAGCAGACACCCACAACCGGCGCGGCTTTGTGGGCAAAGCGTAGCCTCGTCACCACTGCGATCATCAATCTCAGTTTCGCGGTCAGTCTCACGGCAGTGTTCATTGCTGCAGATACAGATCGATTGATATTCGACTTCCCCCCTGCAGGCACAGCCGCGATGCTGGTGTTGCCGATACTGAGCATCATTCTTACAGCCGTGTGCGTATTGCTGCTGGTTCCCGTCTGGAGAACCCCCGCTTGCAGCCTGGGACAACGAATCCGTTACTCCTACGTCACGACCCTGTTCGTTTTGTTCCTCGCGGTGTTGGGCTACTGGAATTTGATCGGCTGGAACTATTGAGCACAGTAAATGCCACGCACCAAAGTACTTATCGCCGAATCAGCCCTACGCCGACTTGGTCACCAGCTTGAACAATTCAGCGATACCGTAGATTGGTATGTGATGTCAGCAGACGGCGACGTTTCGTTAGGCAGCGAATCAGTCCAGGCGGCGCAGTGCGATATTCAGGTCGGTTGGTTTAGTCGCGAAGTCGCTTTCTCCGCCGCCTCACGTGCCTTCGCCGACATTCTCTTGCAATCCAACGATCTGCAATGGATTCAAACTGCTGCCGCCGGTCTGAATAACCCTCTTTATCAGAAATTAATGGCTAACGGTGCGCGTCTGAGCAACAGCGACGCCCAAGCGCCTGCGATAGCAGAATATGTGGTCGCAAACGTACTGGACCGTTTTCAGAATCAACACCGCCGACGGGAAAATCAGTCACAAAAGCTCTGGCAGGCGGACGAGTTTCGAGAACTCAATGGCTCCAACTGGCTCATCGTGGGTCTCGGCAATATCGGTCAGAGAATTGGCCGAGGCGTGAAAGCCTTCGACGCCAACGTCACCGGTGTACGCCGCTCCGGTGTTGCCCACGAAGCAGCAGATATGGTCATCACGCAATCCGAAATAGCTGAAGTTCTACCGACACAAGACGTTGTCGTATTGTCATGCGCCCTGAATGAAGAGACTCGCGGCATGGTCGATCAACAATTTCTTGCGGCAATGAAGCGGCAAGCCATTCTGGTAAACATTGGCCGAGGTGGACTGGTCGACGAACAAGCTCTGCTCAACAGTCTCGACGCCGACAGGCTTGATTTTGCCATCCTCGATGTATTCAACACCGAGCCTCTGCCAGCCGACAGCCTTTTGTGGTCCCATTCTCGTGTGGCGGTTACACCGCATGCATCAAATCGGGGAGCAGGGACTGGCAGACGTGGTGACGAACTGTTCCTGTCTAACCTGGACGCGTTTCTGAGTAACGCAGGGCTGCAAAACGAAGTGGCTGTCGGGTGATGAGGGCAGGCACAACTGGCAACCTCATTCGAACTCGGCAGAAAGTTCAGCTAACGCTCGCGCACCGTCACGAAACACTGGCCAGCCGTCGCCAGTCAACACCGCTTCAATCAACGGCAGCCCAGCTAAACGCTTAAGCGAGCCAACAGCTTGTTGTTTGTTCGAAAGCTTCTCTTCAGGTAGTAGAGTGAGCCTGCCGGCTTGGTGAGAGCGGATCAGATCACCGGTAATGAGTGTGGTTTCTTCGAACAGGAGTGCTAGCTCTCCGGGCGTCTTCGACCCGTGAAGCGTGATGGCTGTGAGGCCTGGAACCACCTCTTCTCCGTCTTCAAGCCAGAGGTCACAGGCGATCTGCCCTTGCTCCTCCTTAGGACCGAGGATACGAGCACCGGTGACCTCAGCCATCAGCATCGAAGCACGTTCATGATCCGAGTTAGTGATGACAATCGTACTGATTGAGCCGAGACTCTCCAGGTGCGCCTGATCGTGTTTGCTCATCGGTAGCGGGTCGATAACCACGTTACCGCCCTGACGCACCCACAACACACTGTGGAAATCCATGTTTCGTCCTTCGTCGAAAACCGACCAGCCGTACAAATCATTTCGATGTAGACGCTTCATATGTCCCTCCCGGGCGTTAAACGCCCATCCTGCCGAGGATGGCGACAATTTCCCGAACAACCGCTTCTGCGCTTGGGTATTTGGCGGCAAATCGCGTAGCAAGTGACTCAGCGGCCTCTATCGCACCAGCTGTCTGGGTCTTTTCGGGTTCTTGTGCAATCAGATGGTGAATATCCTGATCAAGCTTACCGAGCAGTTCTTTGAGCTCCGGGTCTACGTCAACCTGAGTTTCCAACTCTCGATGCAGGGTCTCAAGTGTCTGTTTGAGTTGTTTTCGTTCCATTGGGTTGTTCTCCTATTCGTAGGCCACCAGATTCAGCAATGCCTGGCGTCCTTCAGATACTGCTTTGAATCCTCTCTGCAGTGCACCCGGGAGATCAGCCGGATCTTCAACACGTTCGCCGAATCCTCCAGCCGCCTGACAGATGAGTTCGTAGTCGAGGCTGGGGCGTAAATCACTGAATGCAAAAGAGTCGGTGTTAGCAGCCCAACCTTCGGGGTAAACCATTCTTGTAGACCCTTCCACGGTTCCCCACTTGGCATTGTTCCATATCAGATTGAGGACCGGCAGATCGTATTTGCGGGACACCCAATGGGCAGTGGTCGGCACGCCAAACTGGTACGAACCGTCACCCATCACACAGACAACAGGACGCTGCGGGGCGGCAAGTTTGGCACCAAGCCCAGCACCCAGACACCAACCGAGCACCCCGGCCTGGGATACGCCAAAGAAGCTACGCGACTCGCCAAGCTGCAGCTGGCTGACGTCACATCCCAGTTCATCCACCACAATGGCATCGTCAGGAAGGACTTCATCCAGACACTTGGAGAACCAGGATTTTTCAAGCTGCGACCCGGCCGCACCCGCTTCAGCCTGGGCTCGTGCATGGTCGCGAACATGCTGGGATTTCTCAGTCCAAGCGGTCAATCGACGGGCGACTGCGTGTTGGTCTAACCGGTCTTTCAAGCCAGCAGCGAGTGCCGACAGATTCAGCGCTATGGTTCCGGGCAAATTAAGATCCACCCTAAAACCTCGAATAGCGTAGCGCCCATGCAGGGGATCAGTGCCAACGCCAATGATCGTACTGGATTTGCTCGGCTGAACTCGAGATGGTATCCACGGCACATCACATTCAACCACCACCACAACGTCCGCGTCGGCAAGATAAGCCTCTGGTGAACTGACCAGGTGTAGAGGATGACTGAAATCCATATTGGTATGGGTCGGATATGGATCGAAAACTGGCGCGCCCAAGACCTCAGCCAGACCGGTCAAGGCGGCAACCGCGTCGGTATCGCGACCGGCGGAACGAGTGATAATCAGCGGACGCTCTGCGCTAATCAGCGCGGCAATCGCAGCCTCGATTACCGCCGGTCCGGCCATCGCTTGCCCCGGATTCATCCTGGGCGGTTCATCCATTGGTTCGCCACTGTGTGGCGCGGCCAGCACTTCGCGGGGCAGGGTCAGATAAACCGGCCCCTTGGGTTCCGTTTCAGCGATGGCCAGAGCACGGTCGACCACGCCAGCCAGATCAGCATTGGCGCGTAACTCATAGTCCCACTTCACCCATTCCCGGGCCATCGCGCCCTGATCAAAAGACTCCTGAGACCAGTGGATGTGCATGTTACGAGCACCCAGGGCATCATTTTCAGAGATCGGCGTACGACCCGCAGTAAATAATATCGGCACCTGGGCTCGGTTGGCGTTGATCAGTCCACCAATGGAATTAGCGGTACCGGCGATAGTATGAACCATGACCGCCGGCGTTCTCCCGGACACCATGCCGTAACCGTGCGCCATCGCCATCGCAGTAATTTCATGGGTGACGGTGATCGGCGTAGGAACTGCTTCACCCGCATCCATACGGCGAGCATAGGCATCTATGATCGGACCAAAGTCGGTACCTGCATTACCGAACAGATATTCCACCCCACGGTTGCTGAGCAATTCCAGATAAGCATCGGCGGTCGAACGCGGATCAGTAGTTTTAGCCATCGGGCTAGATTAGCGTGTTTATCGCCCAATGCGAACGCCGCGTCTTATGCGTTACTCTCCCACTATGACAAACATGAAGGGCAACCAGAGCATATGACGACCATCACTTTAGACAACCATGGACACGTCCAGCTTTTATCTTTGCACCGACCGGAATCACTGAACGCCTTCAATGACGAGATGTACAAAGCGCTCGGCGATGCGCTTTGTGCCGCCGCCACCGACGATGATATTTCCGTGGTGGTCATCACCGGTACCGGACGCGCTTTCTCGGCCGGCCAGGATCTTGGCGAAATGGCCGACCCAAGCCGGCGCGAGCCAGGCTTTGTGGGTCAGTTCGGCTACTTTATGGAATCCGTATCCACATTTCCAAAGCCTCTGCTGGCTGCAGTGAACGGCATCGGTGTCGGCATTGGTCTGACCCTGCTGCCTCATTGCGATCTTGTCTACATGTCAGCGGACGCTCGTTTGCGCGCCCCGTTCGCCTCTCTCGGGGTGACCGTCGAGGCGGGTAATTCGTATCTGCTGCCAAAAATGCTGGGCTGGGCGAACGCTGCAGATGTTCTTTTTACCGGCAAGTGGATCGCCGCCGCTGAGGCCCTGGAAATCGGACTCATCTATCGCATCAGTGCAGCAGACATGCTGCTCAACGATGTGCTGGCCAAGGCTGCCGAGATCGCGGCCATGCCTTTGGTCTCCCTGGTCGCGACCAAGCGGCTGATGCTCGCCCATCGAACCGAAGGATTTGCGCGTGCGCGAGGCCTCGAAGACAAAGAATTTGCCAAGTTGACCGGCGCACCAGCGAATCGTGAGGCGGTGACAGCTTTCCAGGAAAAACGCGAACCAGACTTCACCAATCTGCCCAACGAATAAAGTCTCCAAACGATGACAGCGATCGACTGGACCATTGTTGGCCTGTTTGTCAGCACCTCATTACTGATCGGCTTGTGGTTTACCAAGAGAGCCAGTGCCAGCACCGACGACTTTTTTGTTGCCGGCCGCTCTCTGCCCTGGTACATCGCCGGCACCTCCATGGTGGCGACCACATTCTCCTCCGACACACCGCTCTTTGTCGCCGGTGCAGTGCGCGAAAGCGGCATCTACGCCAACTGGTTCTGGTGGTCGGCAGGCATCGGCACCATCGTTTGTGTGTTCTTTTTCGCCCGCCTGTGGCGGCGCTCCGAAGCGGTAACGGACATTCAGTTCATCACCCTGCGCTACGACGCTAACCCCGCAGTCAACGTACTGCGTATATTCAGAGCGATTTTTGACGGCATCTTTGTCAACTGTATCGTCATGGCATCCGTGACGCTGGCGATGTCAAAAATTCTTGTCGTCATTCTGGATCTTTCGACACAACCCGTAGTCATCCTCCCCATCATCGGTGGCTTGTCACCGGGCATGCTGATTCTTCTGTTGCTCGGCGCGGCGGCCGTGCTGTACACGGCTTTATCCGGGCTTTACGGCGTGGTTTATACTGATCTGATCCAATTCTGTTTGGCCATGGTGGGTGCATTTGCCCTGGCGATCATCGTCTATCTCGACCTGGATCAACAAGGCGGCGTGTTTAATGCAATTCAAGCTTCCTCTGCCTATACAGAAAACACGCTGCAGATGTTCCCGCCTTTTGGTTGGAATCTGGACACGGCCACATTTTTAATCATGATCACTGTGGGCTGGTGGGCTGTCGCGCCAGGGTCCGGTTACTTTATTCAGCGTACCCTGGCGACCCGCTCCGAACGCGACGCCATGCTCGGCCTCTACTGGTTCGCAACTTGTCACTACATCATTCGCAGTTGGCCTTGGATTGTCGTTGGCATCGCTTCCATCGTTTACTTTCCTGTCCTGCTCGATGCCGAGCAGTCATACCCCCTGATGATCAACGAATTCTTACCCGTTGGCCTCAAAGGTGTGATGGTGGCTTCCTTGCTGGCCGCATTCATGAGCACTCTGGATACCCAGATGAATTGGGGCGCGTCCTACCTAATTGTCGACATCTACAAGCCATTCCTGGCAACGGAGAAATCGCAACATCACTATGTATCCGCTGCCAGAATCTGCATGGTGGCGCTGACTATGACGGCGATCCTGGTCTCAACACAACTGTCCGGTATATTGACCGCTTATCAGTATCTGGCAGTGGTTCTGAGCGGAACTTCGTTTGTGCTTATTGCACGCTGGTACTGGTGGCGGATCACCGTCTGGTCGGAAATCTCTTCGCTGTTGAGTTCATTCATTGTCGGCAATACGCTGCTGTTTCTTATTCCGGACACCGACCAGGAACAATGGTTCGCGGTTCGACTGCTGATCAACCTCATTGTCACTACGTGTGTGTGCCTGTTAGTTACCTTCGCAACTTCCAAGACAGGTCCCTCGCAGCAGGCGATCAACTTTTTTACCAAAATCCGCGTTCCGGGCAGGGGGTGGTCGAGAGTGTCGAGCCTTTGTGGCGTGGACGCCGAACCGATCGGGTTTCTCGACTGCTCGCTCGGCGCCATTGGCTCTATCTTCGGTTTGTTTGGTCTGTTGTTGTGTGTTGGAGAACTTGTCCTTGGCTCACCGGCCAATGCAGTACTCTACGGCGTCATAGCAGCCGCGGGCATTTCAATATCGATCAGCAAATTCAGGGCCATCATCAATACCCTGGGTGCGACTAACCAAGCGCCTCCAGGCTAGCCGCACAGCCAACGTCCTGTTGTTGCCTGTGTGCTTACGCGTTCTTCTGTCCGAGACGGATTGCGCGGCGCTCAATGCTGGCCCGCAGGCGCGCGTGCCGGACCGGCGTCAACGGATAGTTCCAGATCAATCTGAGCGCAAGCCCATAGAACAAAACCGGCCCCAGACAATAAACCAGGCGTAACGACAGCACGCCTGCTTCTGTGCTCGCAGCAACGCCTCCACTCGGGTCGAAGCCGAGCAAGCCGACAATGTTCAATGAAATGCCGGTGCCAAAAGCGATCGCTATTTTTTCAGTGAAGCCCAGAAAGGCAAAATAAGTGCCTGCCCGACGACCGCCGCTACGCGCGGCATCGACGTCTATCACATCCGCCAGCATCGCTACCGGCAGGAACTGTAAGCCGCCGAAACAAAAGCCCTTGATCACAAACAGTAAGAAAAATGGCAGGTAGTCGCCGTAGCCGAGAAACAAGTTAGCAGTACTGACGCAGGCAACCGTCACCAACGTGCCGATGAATGCCCGGTGTTTACCGATGGTGCGACCAAGCCACAACCAGAATGGAATGGCACCCAGACCGGCAACGAAATAGAAAAAATAGGCTGCGCCGATGGTCGGTACGCCAACGATGTCGCGAATGAAGAAAAGTGATACGGCGTTTCTAAACGATTCACCAAAAGAGACCAACAAGGCGATGATCAGCACACGCATCATCGGGCCGTTTTTCCTGACTAGTTTCAATCCTTCGCGAAACGATGGCCGTTTTTCATTCAGTATTGCTTTTGGTTCTTTCACAAACAGCAGCACCACGGCGGAACAAACCGGCAAAAGAAAAACGATCGACCAGGCCAGTCCAGCCAGTACCGGTCCGGTCAAAGTGGCGCGATCAACGATCTTCTTATCACGAAAGTCACCGGTAAACGCGCCCACGGCATCATTCCACAGCGTCGTGAAAACCTCGCCAACACTGGCGCCCCCGTCGGCCCTGATCTCGATGATCATCGGCACCGCCGCCGCTAACATGAGCCCTATCAGAACATAGAACTCGCGCCCGGCGGTGACCCGACTGCGTTGGTGGTAGTCCGGCGATAGCTCCGCACCCCATGCGCGGTGCGGCAAGCTGATCATGGTGCTGCCAAGGAAGAAGACGCTGAGCCAGGCGAGAAAGTAGACCACCCCGACCCCTTCGTCGGGGATGAAAAGCTTGTATACGCCAAACATCATTACCGGCGAACCAATCAGCAACCAGGGACGACGACGCCCGATGCGTGTGCGCCATCTATCCGATATCTCCCCCATGATGGGGTCGGTAATAACGTCGGTTAAACGCGCGAGCATCAGAATCGTGCCCACTGTCGCCAGACTGAGACCGAGTTCTCCGGCATAGTGCGCCGGTATCCATATCGCCAGCGGATAACCGATCACCGCAAGCGGCATCCCCAATGTCCCGTGCGCATAGATGGTCGTTTTCGAAAGTACTTCAGCCACGCCTGATTCTCCCCAATCAACCCTGCCAGCTTAACCGATCTAAGCTGGCAGGGGACGGGTTCGGCAAGAACTTCCCTGCCTGAAGAGATTCCCGGGTCAGTCGCCGCAGGCGCATAAAGTAAACCGTAAGTTATAAGGCTTCCAGCAGCACTAAGCGGCCGCCACCACCTCACTCGCTTTCAACACCATTTGAACGTGTTGTTGGGGCATTGCCAGCACGTCGATATCGTCCAACGGACTGGAATCAAGCAGCAGCAGGTCTGCATGAGCGCCGGTTTCGATGCAACCCAACTTGCCGCTTTCGCCGATTATTTCTGCGTTGACCAAGGTGGCTGCACGAATAATGTCTATCGGTGCCTGACGTTCTGCCCGTATCGAAAACTCTTTGTTCTGATGCGCATGCAATTCGCCCAGAAGGTCAGTACCAAAGCCAATTTTTACCCCACAGTTGGCGGCAATCTCCAGCGACGCCAGACCCGAAGCAATGACCTCTTCGTTCTTCAGCTGCATGGCTAACGGGAAATTGTACTTTTCTCCGTAATCTCGCATGGCACCGTAGGTCACCAGAGTTGACACCAGAAAGGCGTCGTTGTCGGCCATCAGTTGAGCGCTTTGGTCATCGATGAGATTGCCATGTTCGATAGTCCGGACCCCGGCCGCCGCTGCCAACAACCTCAACGCCGGAACGATCGGCAAGCGTGGTTCGATTCCACGTCGGCGTATAGACTACACATTCCTCATCTCGCCTTCACGGTTAACGCCAGCACAAAGAATTCCAATTCCAGACTCAATGTTAACTCTCACATGAAGCTGAGGTTGCAGCAGACTAAACGACTGACGGTCACCAGCCGCAGTTTTAATTTGCACAGACCACGCACCCTCATTGGGATCACTCAGCACCAGCCAGAGCCCCGTGGCGTTTTACCATAGAGCTTGTTGTTTCTTGACCAGCAATCTGCCGTAACGCTAAAACTGGACGCAGCTCAAAGTTGTCCAAGTCCGCGCGCAGAACATGCAGGCTAAGCGGTCCACCTACTCGACTGCCGCCAGCAACAATATGGGTGTGGGTCAAAACCCGGCGCAATCTGCTGCATATTATCCACAACGTATGCGCCATTGAACCCTGACCCTTTTTAGTCCCTGTGTTCCTCAAAGTGCACAGTACCGACCTGGAGTCACGCCAAATTGTTTCTTGAACGCGACAATGAACGCACTGGTGCTGCTATAACCGCAAGCGAGGGCTGCTTCGGTCACGTTGGATCCGCTGCTCAAACAACCAACCGCATTGATAAGCCGCGCCTTCTGTCTCCATGCTTCCATGGAAAATCCGGTCTGCCTGGTAAACAATCTTTGCAAGGTACGAAGCGAACCACCGGCTTTCTTCGCAACGGCTCTCAGATTCCGGCGCTCCGATGGATTTTTCTGGAACCACTCCGCCGCTGTTCGAGCCCTTGAATCGGCAGGCATGGACAGGCGAAGTTTGCCGATCGGCGCACGGGCGATGAGATCGGTCAACACCCCTGCGAGTCTATCGTGTTCGTCGATCTGCCCTCGTAACATTCCCATGTCGAGAATCTGCAGAATCAGTTCACGGAGTAGGGGAGAGACCTCGAGGGCAACTGCGTTTTGTTCAAGGCCTGTAGAACGATGAGGCGCCAGATAGAGAGTTCGCATAGCCACCTCACCCTGCATAACGATCCTGTGAGATTTCTCCGGAGGTAGCCAGACGGCAGTTGTCGGCGGCACAAACCAGATGGTGTCACCGGCTAAAACCCGCATGACACCACTCGTTCCGTAAACCAGTTGACCCCAGGGGTGGCTATGATCGCCAATGGTGAATCCGTCGCGATAGGTCACGGCCAACGAGCGGACGTCGAACTCATCCCCGGCGTTTGTCGTCCGAGTTGTCAGTCCCATACACCGTGTTCGTATTGCATCGCCCCGCAGATGTTGCCTTCGGTGTCTTCGAAGTACATCAGTTCGCCAACACCCTCAATATGAAACGGCGCCATGACGATTTTCCCACCGTTCTTTTCCACAGCGGCTATCGTCTGGTTGAGGTCGTCAACACCCAATGTGGTTTCGAACGTGTTGGCCCGTTTGCCATCCACGAGTTCCCGGCGTTCGTGCAATGCACCTTGAACCCCGTCACCGACGTTTTTGATCTGGTAGAAGTCGGGCGGTCCCCAGGGCGTAAAATCCAGTCCGAAAGCCTGTTCGTAAAACAGCTTGGCCCTCGGAATATCGTCTGCGTTGATTGCAAAATGGCGGAATTGAGTCGGCATGATGGAGCTCCCAGTGTGTACACGCACAAATTATCAGTTTTTTACATGGCGTTCTAGCGACAACACGCCACAATATAACGACAACACGCCAGAAAGTTCCCATCGGTTCAGAATCGGTGCCGATTCTTTCCCTCACTCGCGTCCTGTCTCGAAAAACAAGCTTTCCGGACTGCTCATGGGCACACACTCTAGTCGGGATACGTCCATCGACGATCATCCAGAGGGGAAGATCATGATGAGCTCAATGGTTTGCATTGTGCCGGTTTTTCGCTATGTTATCTGCTGCGCAAGAGGAGGACTGTTTCATGCTTTCACGCGAAGATAACGAACTTCTATGTCGAGTCGGCCCCGGTACGCCTATGGGTAACCTGATACGGGAATATTGGTTTCCTGCCCTGCCCAGCCGAGAGTTTCCTGAAGTCGATGGCGATATAAAGCGTATGCGCTTGCTGGGCGAAAACCTGGTGATGTATCGCGACAGCGAAGGTCGTGTTGGCGCACTCGCGGAGGCCTGCCCACATCGCGGCGCCAGTCTTTATTTCGGACGCAATGAAGAAAGCGGTTTGCGCTGCCCTTATCACGGTTGGAAATTTGACATCACCGGCACCTGCGTGGATATGCCTTCGGAACCCGAAGGTAGCAACTTCATCAACAAAGTCCGCGCCCGTGCGTATCCTTGTCATGATGTTAACCACATGGTGTGGATCTACATGGGTAGTCAATCCCCGCCCCCGCCATTCCCTAATTTTGAAGTGAACACACTGGCACCGGAGCAGGTTTCCGAACCCAATGTCATGATGGAAGAAGCCAACTGGGTGCAGAATCTGGAGGGCGATCTGGATTCCGTCCATCTCGATTGGGTACACAAGCGGTTGCACAAGGACGGTGAAAAGCCACCCCACGGCGTCAACGGATTCTACAATCCAGATCCTAGCCCGCCGCACTTGGAGGTCGTAAAGATGCCTTATGGTGCCTTTTACTCAGCCATGCGGCTACTGCCCGATAACAAAGAATGGCACCGGGTGAATCAGTTCATTTTCCCATTTCATACCATGATTACAGTAGGCCCTACGGTGTCGTTTCGCTCCTTCGTGCCGCTAGACGACCACCACGCTATGCTGATTACTCAATCGGCAAACCCCGTCGGTCCGATAGACAAAGCAGTCAACGACAACATGCTGCACGCTTTCGACGCAGTCGGTGGCTACATAGAACGATCACACGACCCGCGCAGCTACTTCATGACCAAGGCCAACAAGACCAACGATTACATGCTCGACCGGGACGTCCAGAAAAAACTGATGTACAACGGCATACCATTCATCATGAACCTGCCGGACCGAGCCATGACGGAATTGATGTGCGACGCCGCCGGAGAACCCTTGTATGACCGCACTCAGGAACATCTGGGCACGTCAGACGTATTTGTCATCGCGGTCAGAAAACAACTGTTGGATGCTGCCAAAACGTTCCGGGATAAAGGCGAACTACCGATAAACGTCGCAGAACCCAAACATGGGCGCGTACGCATGGGAACCTTCGTTCTCGATGCTGGCGCTGATTGGAAGAAGGAGACAGCGCCACACCTTACGCCGGAGTCTGGTCTACCGGTGTCCGCGGAGCTGCCGCTGATTATCGAGTAACTTTGGTAAGGCTGCCTGCGGGGTACGCATGACTCCGCGGAAAAATGGCAACAAATTGGAGTAAAACTGCTACCAAGCGGACTGGGAGTTGTGCGACGCACAAAGCGTTAACGGCCAACTACGGTCACTGAGAAGCGCTTCATGTTAACGGAAGATTATTGACTTTGAGGAGTGGCGCCCATTTTAGGTTCGCAAAAAGAATGCCGTGGGCTGTTGGTCACCGACTCATGATTACTCTTGGTAGATGCCAATGCCACCAGAGCCGAGCAATACTCAATCCAATTCCCCTCGTAGATGATGCCGCACGGGATAACCCCTTCTGCATCGACAACATCGTACACCTCACTTTTTCGGAGTTTGACTAATCCGATGTGCCTAGAACCTTCGACAACTTCAGGCAGCGTCGGAGGGAGGGTTCTGGTGCCATGTGCGGAGGAGCTTAGCAGCACAAACAAACAAGCAGTGAAGCAATAGAATAGTAAGTGGTTCAGCATGCGATAGCCAAAATTTGTGCTCGGTAGAGTTTGTAGTGGCCGAGGATTTCCTGCAATTGGCACTTCGCGTCGATTCTCGCCCGCGTGCTTTGAATGGCAGATTACCTATGAAATTCTGTTGAAATTCTATTTTCGCTCGTTAGAAATAGGGAATTTCGGATAAATACGTGTAAGAGAATCGATTGAAAGCAGTTCTAACCATTTTTTCAACAAAGCCAGGGATTCTCGTACAGGTTCAGTTTTTAGAGTCAGAGTTTTTCAATAGAATACTATGATTTTTCTGCCGTTCAACAGAACAAATTCTGCAATGGAATTGCGGTAGTTTCGGCCAGAAGGGAACTTGCAAAATTGTCTCAGATTTGAGCAAATCCCTGCATGAACATTTTCTTTCTACCGTCGCGAGAACGACAACGCCACTTAACTGAGTATTGCGCGCCATGAAGCGCATTTTACTTGTTTTTCTCGGGGTCCTAATCGCGATCCCGCTCCTGCTTGCGATGGCGATATTGTTCTACCCGCGGCCGGAAAACCTGACCCCAGCCCACGTTTATCAGGGCGATGCACACGCCATCAATTATTGCGATCTGCCAGTGCTCGACGGCAGTGGACTGATGGCCGATGATATTCCTCAGGGTCACACGCCAGGCTGCGGCTACGAGAAATTTCCCATGCCTATCCTGGCGGGCTGTACTGAACCGCTGCCTGAAGGGGCAACAGATATGCGCGGTTTATGGATAGCCAAGGAAGACAGCGCGGGACGCGACGGTCATTTCGAGCGCATCGAGCAATGCGGCAATCGCTTCGTGGTGACTTCATCGGGGTTGGTTCATGACCAATCGACCGATGGCAAATTAGCCGGTGCCTCGAACGATGTGAGCCCACGTCAATTCGGCTCTTCCACGATTTGTCTTCGTTCTTCCGCCACGACCGAATGGGTCGATGGTCGCCTGCAGTTCTACGCGCTCGGACTCATCCCCGTGGTGGCGCGGTACATGGAGGACGGGGAATACAAATGGGACTTCCCCGGTTTCGGCACGACCACAATGAAACGCATCTGCAAGTTGCCTGAAGGTGCGTGATTCACAGACGAGAAAAACCGATACGCTCCCAGAGCTAGCATGATGGCCGCGGCTACACTACCTGGGCGCGGTCATCCGCATGCTGGTAACCATTCATGGTCACTACGGCCTTACCGATAACCTCACGGTTTTCCAGTAAGCGCATTGCATCGACCGCATGTTGCAGCGGCAAGGCATGGCTGATGTAGGGGACAATCTCCCCACTGCTGGCCATGGCGTACAACACATCCTGGTTTTCTTTGCCGCGCACGGGATCGCGCCGGCCATACTCGCCAGCACGTACGCCAATCACTGATATCTGTTTAATCAAAATCAAATTCACCGGAGCACTGGGCCAGCGACCGCTGGTAAAGCCGATGGTCAACAACCTGCCACCCCAATTGATGCAACGCATGCTCTCATCAAACACATCACCGCCCACCGGGTCATAGATGACATCAGCACCCCGTCCGTCGGTCAGCGCTTTTACCTCTTCACGAAACCCGCCTAAGGATCCATCTGCGAGTGTGTAGTTAATGACATGATCAGCGCCTCGGTCTTTCACCACGGCTAGTTTGTCATCACGCCCGCCGGTGGCGATGACCGTCGCACCGAAGTGTTTACCCAGATCAACCGCGGCCATACCCACACCACCAGTGGCGCCATGCACGAGCAATGTTTCCCCCGACTGCAAATCACCACGGCGATGCAATGCCACGTAGGCTGTTAGATACGCCGTGCCATACGCCGCCCCCTTGGCGTAGTCCATAGCGGAAGGTAGCAGACGCGCCTGCTGTACGGACACATTCACCGCTTCTGCAAAACCGCCATAACGCATGCCCAACATCACCGGGTCTCCGGGTGCGAACTGGGTAACCCCCGCGCCGCAGGCCACCACATCACCTGCGGCCTCGCCGCCAGGAGAAAAAGGTAGTGGTGGCTTGAACTGGTACTTACCTTGAATCATCAGCAGATCGGGGAAGTTCACCGCACAGGCTTTCAGGTCGACCTGTATTTCCCCTGGAGCGGGTTCGTCCAAGGTGAGCTCTTGCAAACCCACCGAGCCGATATCTTCAGATAGAGCTTCGCAGACAATCGCTTGTATCTGTCTTTTCATCACTTTCCCATTGCCATTATGTTGTTGCGCCTTTCGATAAAATCCCCGATACGTTCGAGCCCGTCTCTGAGGCGTTCGTGGCCAAGCGCGAAGCAGACACGGAAGTGCATATCGTTTCCTTCACCAAACGTATAACCCGGTGCAACGCCGACATTTTCTTCAGCCAGCAATTGTTCCGCGAACTGAAAACTGGAGCTGATGCCGGGGACTTTCGGAAACGCGTAGAACGCACCCTTAGGCATCGTCAACTCGATACCCGGCCGGTCGCCCAATATTTCTTCAACCATGGCAGCCCCCTGCGCATATTGCGCTTTCAATTGTTCGACAAACGCATCGCCATGCTCAAGTGCGGCGATGCAGCCTGGTTGTGTAAATACCGTGGTACCGGTGTTAAAGCATTCAGACATGAGCGTCCAGTGGGTAACCTGTTCTGCAGGTGCCACCACCCATCCCACCCGCCACCCAGTCATAGCCCAGGCCTTTGAAAATCCGTTAACCACCACCACCGGGTCATCATCTTTCGCGATTTCGAGAAAAGAGGGTGCAGCGTTGCCTGCAAACACATGCCGATGATAAACCTCGTCGGCGATAAGTTGGATCTCGTGTTTGCGACAATGATCCA
>SMVB01092768.1_pt1 | contig 63868 bp, 59 predicted proteins | sample 2456461 | NCBI WGS metagenome assembly SMVB01 (sample SAMN11095934, study PRJNA526329) | marine sediment metagenome | biome: Marine sediment; feature: Surficial sediment; material: Deep marine sediment; isolation source: Hadal surficial sediment | place: Pacific Ocean | collected 2014-05 | depth...
TAATTGGCTCGTCACTGGCGTCGGGACTTGAACGCATGCGCTTTGCAGTACAACTAAGCGAGCTGAAAGAACGCGAAGAGCTGGTCAATGAGATCGCGCACGACGGATTGTGGGACTTTGACGGTGTGTCCAAACACATCAGTTTGTCCAGACGCTGGAGAGAAATGCTGGGTTATGACCTCGATCAGGAAGATGTATTGCCGGATTGGTATCGCCTGGTTCATCCGGATGATATGGCGCGCGTGCAAGGCAAGATGCGTGATCATCTGGAGGGAAAGACGCCTGTTTTCGAGAGTGTTCACCGCATGAAACACCAGAATGGCGAGTGGCGCTGGATGAGGAGTCGGGCGAAAGCACGTCAGGATGATAAAGGGCGTTTAATGCGCATGATTGGGGTCGAAGTCGATATCACCGACCGGAAACTCTATGAGGAAGCATTGTTTCGCGAGAAAGAAAGTGCCCAGATCACATTACGATCGATTGGTGACGGCGTCATAACGATCGATGCAGATTACAAAGTCGAGTACATCAATCCGGTTGCAGAAGAACTCACCGGCTGGAAAGTTGATGATGCCAGCGGTCGTCCGATCGACGAAATATTTCGCGGTTTTCACGAGGAGACCTGTGAGCCGCTGGAAAATCCGCTGGCCGTATCGATTCGTCGCAATAGACCCATTAAATCGGTGCGACCGACATTGCTGATTCGACGCGATGGCAACGAACTTTACATAGAAAACACGGCATCGCCGATCCGGGATGGGAGTGGCGAAGTCACGGGCGGGGTGTTGGTGTTCCATGACGTCAGCGAATCGCGCGAATTGAACCGGCGTCTTTCCTATCATACCAGTCACGATATTCTGACCGGCCTGGTCAATCGTCGGGAATTCGAGAACCGTCTGGAACGCGCCCTGAAAAGCGCCAGGGCGAGAGAGACATCTTATGCACTTTGTTATCTCGATCTCGATCAATTCAAAATAGTTAACGATTCGTGTGGCCATAGCGCCGGGGATGCGCTGCTCGGGCAACTTGGTGCGTTGCTGAAATCAAAAATTCGCTGGCGCGACACGTTAGCCCGACTGGGCGGTGACGAATTCGGTGTATTGCTCGAGAGTTGCAGCCTTGATGAAGCAATGCAGACAGCCGAGGTCTTGCGGGTTGCCGTGAGTGAGTTCAAGTTCATGTGGGACGATCGCAGTTTCCGCTTGACTGTCAGCATAGGCGTCGTACCAATTTCCACGGATAACGACGATGTCGCCGCGCTCATGAGTGCTGCGGACAGTGCATGTGCTGCTGCAAAAGAGGCTGGCAGAAATCGCATTCACAGCTTCCGCGAAAACGACATCGACCTGATGCGGCGTCGTCGCGAAATGCAGTGGGCCGCTCGAATTAACAATGCGCTTGAGGAAGATCGATTCGAATTATATCGGCAGACAATTCTTCCACTGCAGACGGAGGAAAAGGGTGCGCATTACGAAATTCTGTTGCGGATGAGAGATGAGACCGGCGGAATTATTGCGCCGGGTTTGTTCATCGAAGCGGCGGAGCGATACAGCATTACGCCGAATATTGATCGATGGGTTGTCAAAAATACGTTTCGCTGGCTCGTATCAGAAGCCGACGAACGCGAGCGGCTGGCGTTGTGCTCTATCAATTTGTCGGGCCAAAGCCTGGGCGATGATAAGTTTCTGCCGTTTGTAATAGAACAATTTCAGATGAGCGGGCTTGATGCGACCAAAATATGTTTCGAAATTACAGAGACAGCGGCAATTGCCAGTTATTCGCAGGCGAATCGCTTTATCAACGCACTCAAAGAACTCGGCTGTAAATTCGCGTTGGATGACTTCGGAACAGGGCTGTCTTCATTCGGTTACCTGAAACATTTCCCGGTTGACTTCCTGAAGATCGATGGCAGTTTTGTTAAGGAAATTCTCCACGATCCAATCGATCGGGAGATGGTACGTTCGATTAACGAAATTGGGCACCTGACGGGCAAGCAAACGATTGCGGAGTTCGCCGAAAACAAGGAAATCATCACCATGCTGAAAGGCATGGGTGTTGATTATGCTCAGGGCTACGGTGTATCGGAGCCAAAACCCGTATCCGTTGTCATCGCGAGTACGAATCACCTTGATCAAATCTGAAGCCGCTTGGACCGACCAGAGCCATAAGCATCCTTGTTGGAACGCATCCTGACGCGCTCCAACGAGGGAGTTCTTGGCATATGGGTAAGGTAATTCTTGCCACGAGAATGACAGGGGATTCTGAGCAGGTGTTTCTGCGCGGTTCCGGTGTGGGCATCCGGCGATCGAGTTAAAGTCTTTCGAGTGAGCGGATGCCCACGCCGGGACCGTGTTCGCGCGACACTTTCCGATTTGGTGATTCCTTCGCTTTTGTCGTCCGTCGGGATGCGCTCTTTGTCATTTTTGGCATTGCGTGGTAGCTGCGTCGCCCTTGAATCTTCCACGCGCCGGTTTTTGGTAACGGCTTCAGCCGTGAATGCTATTTGAATCGCATTGACAGGTCGATTGCCTGCACATTTTTCGTTAGTGCGCCAACCGAGATGTAATCTACCCCGGTTGCAGCGACGGCTGTTACTTCTCCGATCGTCAAGCCACCTGAGGCTTCGAGTTCGGCTGGCGGATCACCCTCTGATCGATTAATGGCAACGGCTGCGCTGAGTGTTTCCAGTGAAAAATTATCCAGGAGAATGCGGTCCGCTTGTTCCGCTAATGCCTCTCGCAACTCGACCAGCGATTCAACCTCAACCTCGATTGGCATTTTCGAGTGCAGGGCTCGTGCGGCCCTTACGGCGGTGCGGATGCCGCCCGCGCTCACAATGTGGTTTTCTTTTATCAGAATTGCGTCGAATAATCCGAGCCGATGATTTTTGCCGCCGCCGCAACGGACTGCATATTTCTGCGCGAGTCGAAGTCCCGGAATAGTCTTGCGAGTATCGAGAATCTGACAATTGGTACCAGCGACAGCATGTACGTATTTGGCTGTGATGGTGGCCGTCGCGGACAACATCTGCAGTATGTTCAGCGCCGAGCGCTCGCCAGTAAGAATGGGTCGGGCCAGCCCACGAAAGCTGCAAATCAAACCGCCTGCATTGACCCGCCCACCATCGCTGACCTTCCAATTCAGCTCGATCTGAGGATCAAGTTGTCGATAAATCTCATCAACCCAGGGTTGCCCCGCCATGGTCATTGCATCCCGCGAAATGATTGTGGCATCGATACTTGCATTCGCAGGGATAAGTCCAGCAGTCAAATCGCCATCCCCGACATCTTCGTGCAGGATACGCGTGACCGTTGCCCGGATATTTTCCTGAAGTGATTGGCTAATCAGCATGTTGAACCTTTGCAAAAAGAAACCCGGCACTTGGCCGGGTTTCTCCTGTTTCGAAACGGCTTCGACTACATGATGAAGCCGTGGTGGGCGCCTACCATGCTCATGACCATGGGAATCGACATGAGAGTGTTGGAACGCGACGCCAGGAATGCCACTCGTCTTGCTTTTGCAATTTCATCCGCACTCGCTTCCACCATGCCAAGAATCTTTTTCTGGTTCGGCCAGATGAGTACCCAGACGTTGAAAAGCATGGCTGTCCCGAGCCAGGCACCAATGCCGATGGTCATTGAGGATGAATTAACCACGTCTCCACCCATGCCCAGCATAAATACATTAACGAAATCGTATTTCGGGCTGTGTAGCAAATAACTGGCACCGGTTATCCAGGTAAACGCAGCCCCCCAGCGAAACCACCATAAAGCGCGTGGTGCTACGTATTTGGTAATGCCTGCGCCGCCGGGCCCGCCTTCGTCACTGGCTGCATCAGCCAAAGCAGGAACTTGTACAAAATTGAAGTAATAAAGCAGGCCGATCCAGGTAACACCGGACAGCACATGCAATGTGATAATCAGTGCGTCAGCTGCTGACACAACAATGTGATTACCAAGAGTTGCCAATACAATCACGACCGCAAGGACAATGCCTGCGATTATTGTTCCGGCTATCGTATTTAATGGATTCATGTGAAAATTTCCCCCGAGAAAAATTGGTTTGCTTTAATGATTCTTATAATTCGGAACTGTGTCCGGAGAACAGCCACAACCAAAGGCAGCCGCATCGTGCCTATTATAAAGTCTGCCCGGAAAAAAGCAGGGTTTATCTGCGGCCAAACGGGAGGTTTTCCTCGTCGCGTCAGGATTGCCATTGGAATTTATTCAAGATGATGATAAATAAGAAATTATATCCAAAAAGACGAGAGTCAACAAGACCCGAAGCCAATACCATGCCATCTGAGGCACCCCCAAGGCCTGGATTTCCACCATCGCCGTGCACCCGAATGTGCACGCTTGATGACGCTCAATACTGCCTGGGTTGCGGGCGGAGCCTGCAAGAAATAGTCGCATGGGCAGGAATGACAGCCGCAGAGCAGATCGACCTGATTGAACGTCTCACTACACGGGTTCGCGAGTAGGCGCCAATACCATTGTTTCGTTTGTGCGGATAATTGACCAACGGGCAGCATAATTACCGGGCCGACTCGCGTACAATGCAGCATATTCTTGGGCAGTTCAGGAAATTACCATGAGACTGATCGTCGCTCTCCTCATGTCACTCTGCGTAGCGGGTTGCACATCGATGCTGGTGGGCAGCTCGGGGGGCTCGGCGGGTAGCCCGATAGGGCAGGACAATCGTGACGATGACCAGTTTTCTGCAGACCGAAGGATCTCGGCGAAAATTTTGGATATTTTTGCCGCAGATTCGGACTTGAGTTCGCTGGGTTTGACCGTTGATACTCGCCGCGGTGCCGCCACCGTGCGCGGCAGCGTAAAGAGCTTTGCGCAGCGAGACAGGGCGATCAATCTGGCCGCTGACGTGGCGGGCGTGACACGGATAGACAATCAAATCAGGGTCAATACTCGCTGAATAATTCCTTGAGTTTTCCTTGATTTGCACCTATAGGCCCTGATATTGAACAGACTTTGCAATCTAACGTACTAAACCAGGAAGAGTAAAAAGACGTGGATATTAATGACAGAATCAAAGAGCAACTGACCAGCAATCCGATTCTTTTGTACATGAAGGGCACGCCTGATTTCCCACAGTGCGGGTTTTCGGGACAGACTGTTGCCGCATTGAATGCAATCGGCAAGCCGTTCTCCTACATCAACATCTTTGAGGATCCCGAAATAAGGGATGGCATGAAAGTTTTTTCAAACTGGCCGACGTTCCCGCAGCTTTACGTAAACGGTGAGTTGATTGGTGGCTGTGACATCGTTGTTGAGATGTACCGTTCCGGCGAATTGCAGACGCTCCTCAATGGCGTTGGCGACGAATCCGAAGAGACGGTCGCAAACTGAGTTTCGTGCGAATTCAGGGATAATGGGCCGGTGAACCTGCCGTGACTTGGTTTTAGCCCGGGTCGTCTAACTCATTTGTAGCTTCTTTTTCGCTATCCCAGTCTTGTTTCCGGGCCGATTCGAAGATCGGTCGGAAGCGATTCACAATGCCGCAAAAAATATCAGCCGTAATTTCGGCATCGTAGGCGGCCGAGTGCGCCCGACTCTCATCCCAGGTCAGCCCGGCTGCTTTTACCGCACGCGCAAGAACAGTTTGCCCATAAGCGACGCCACAAAGCGTTGCGGTGTCGAAGCAACTGAACGGGTGGAACGGATTGCGCTTGATTGCAGTTCGCTCAAGGGCGGCGTTCAGGAATGCCAGGTCAAAAGCGGCGTTGTGACCAACCAAAATGGCGCGTGTACAACCCTGTTCCCTGACCGCACGACGAACCTCCCGAAATATTCGTTGCAGAGCATCCCGCTCGTCAATAGCTGGGCGAAGCGGGTGGTGCGGGTCTATTCCATTGACGGCCAGTGAGGCTGGCTCCATGTTTGCGCCGTCAAACGGCTTGACGTGATAGCGATAGGTCGCTCCCCGGATCAGTGTGCCGTCTGCCTGGGGGTCCACCAGGACGGCAGCGATTTCCAGGAGCGCATCTGTTTTCGCATTGAATCCGCCGGTTTCAACATCGACGACAACGGGTAGAAAACTTCGAAATCGATCGGCTATGGCGAAGCTTTCGTTCATTTCAGGCACTCTCTCGATACGGGCATTCCCTTATCCTAGCTGCTTGGTTGTTTCCAGTTTCGCTTGTTGAGCACCTTCTTGTCCAAAATCAGGTGCAGCGAAAAGCGCACACCGAATCCGGTGATTTCCGTTGGGATATGAGCGAGACCACCTTTGCGGCTGCAGGCACTCAGGTCAACATGAACCCAGGGAATTTTCGGATCCACGAATTCATTGAGAAAACTGGCAGCCAAAATATGATCGCCACCGCCATTGGGTGAACATTGCATCAAATCCGCCGTGTCACTTTTGAGTTCCTCAAGAAATTCCTTGCCGATCGGGAACGGCCATACTCGTTCACCACTTTCACGGCCGCATTTTTTCAAGATCGGGTGCAAGTCGGGATGGTTGGTGAATACACCGCTGTAGCGGGTGGTGATGGCCGTGACACATGCGCCTGTCAACGTAGCGTAGTCGAGCATGAATCCTGGTTTAAGCCGGCTCGCAATGACCAGTGTGTCTGCCAAGGCCATACGGCCCTCAGCATCGGTGTGGATGCATTGAATGGTTTTGCCATTGGCGGCGGTTACGACGTCCTGAGGCTTGTATGCGGTCGGCCCGGTTCTGTTTTCTGTTATGGCCAGCCAGCAATCGATGACGAACGGGACCTTTAATTCGGTCAATGCCTGCAACGTCCCGACCGCGACCGCGCTGCCGCCCATGTCAATATGCATATCCAGCATGGATGTAAACGGTTTGAGGTTGGTACCCCCGGTGTCAAAGATAATGCCTTTGCCGACGAGACTGAGTGCCGGTGTTGAATTGTGCCTGGCAGGTTTGTAGCGCAGGTGGACGATTGCCGCGCTGTCATCGGCGTTGCCCTGGGCGACTGCCAGGAACGCCCCAGCACCCATTTTCTTTAGATCTGCCACGCCGTATTTCTTGAATTGCCAGCCGCTCTGCCTGGCCATTTTCCGCAATATGCGCACGTATTCGGTCGCATCCAGCTTATTCGGCGGCAGCGCAGTCAGATAGCGGGCAATATTATTGCCGCTGGCTTCTGCCGAGATGCGACTTATATCTATCTTCTTGTCGAGGCCGAAAATACGCACCGACTTGACACGATCAGGCGATGCTTTCGATTTGAATTCCGGCAACTGAAACCCGGCCGCCAGCGTTGCAGCAAGCATATCGTTGACGAGTAATCGCTGCTCAGCGAAGTCAAATCCGAACACCCAGATTCCGATCGCCGCGGCTTTTTCACGAGTCGCATTCGCGACCATTTTTCGCGCAAAAGTCAGTCGCTCGAAAGCTTCTTGAGACGTTGATATTTTGCCAACGTGGATGGCAGTTTGTCGCTTGTTGGTCAGCCGGCTCGATATCGCCGGTGCGTTGCCGGAAGCCCGGCGCGCAACAAGCGTTTTAAGCTGGTTTCCGTGCGGAACACTTGCCCATATCGAGGACTGGATTTTTTCGGGCAGAACAAGCAGGAGTTGATCAATGCCTGCAAGGGACCGCGTATCCGGGCTGCCAGGGGATTGTAGAATCCTGATGTTGATTGCAGTGAATTTACTGGTGTCCACGCTTGGCATTTCAGTACTAACCTTTGTGGCCCACATGAGCCATAATATGCAAAATAATAGAGACGCTGCCGGGCAGATTCGGATCGAGAGCTCGGCGAGTGCGGTGATCCTAGCAGGACGCCTTGCTTAATTCACGCCGCGAAAACTTCGGCCAACCTGCACCGGCATTGTTGTTGAGAGTATATGAGTAATAGCAGCCAATTTGACGATATAGACCCGACCGAAACGAAAGAGTGGCTGGAATCGATAGATTCTGTGCTGGGCCAGCATGGCCCGGAACGAGCGCATTTTCTCCTGAACAAGATGATCGACTTCGCGCGTCGATCGGGAGCCTATCTGCCCTACAGCCCAAACACCGCGTACCTGAACACCATCCCGGTCGGACGGCAGCCTGAATATCCGGGCGACAGATCGATTGAAAAGCGGTTGGAAGCTTACATACGCTGGAATGCCATGGCGATGGTCCTGCACGCGAATCGCGAGAGCTCCGAATTTGGTGGCCATATTTCAAGTTATGCCTCTTCGGCCACGCTGTACGAGGTGGGATTCAACCATTTTTGGCGGGCACCGACGAAAGAACACGGCGGTGACATGGTTTTCATACAGGGGCATTCGGCACCGGGCATCTATTCGCGCGCCTATCTGGAGGGGCGACTGGATGAGGCCAAACTCGATCGATTTCGCAAGGAAGTAGGCGGCGGTGGCCTGTCGTCGTACCCACATCCCTGGCTGATGCCGGATTTCTGGCAATTTCCGACGGTTTCCATGGGCCTGGGAGCGATGATGGCCATTTACCAGGCGCGCTTCATGCGTTACCTGGAAAATCGGGAGATGATTCCGCGCAGCGACCGAAAAGTCTGGTGCTTCCTGGGTGATGGCGAGATGGATGAGCCGGAGTCGATGGGGGCGATCACGATGCCGGTGCGCGAAGGCCTCGATAACCTGATTTTCGTCGTTAACTGTAATTTGCAGCGTCTTGATGGGCCGGTTCGCGGCAATGGCAAGATAATTCAGGAACTCGAGGCGGCATTTGGCGGGGCTGGCTGGAATGTCATCAAGGTGATCTGGGGGTCTCGTTGGGATCCGTTGCTGGCCAGGGACACTGAAGGACTGCTGCGCCGTACGATGGAAGAGTGTGTGGATGGCGAATACCAGAACATGAAGTCCAAGGATGGTGCCTACGTTCGCGAACACTTTTTCGGCCGCTATGCCGAAACAAAGGCGATGGTCGCGAATATGTCTGACGAAGATATCTGGCGTCTGAATCGGGGTGGCCATGATCCACACAAAGTTTTTTCGGCTTATCAATCCGCTGTCACGCACACGGGCCGACCGACAATTATCCTCGCCAAAACCGTCAAGGGCTTCGGCATGGGCGTTGCGGGAGAAGGGCAGAATATCGCGCACCAGCAAAAGAAGATGGATATCGATGCACTGAAGGAATTCAGGGATCGTTTCAATATTCCAGTCTCGGACAAGGTTATAGCCGATGTGCCTTATTACAAACCGGCGGCCGATAGCCCGGAACTTGAATACCTGCTCGAACGGCGGCGATCTTTGGGCGGATTTTTGCCGCAGCGACGGTCGAGTCCGGCACCATTGATCGTCCCGCCACTCGAGTCCTTCAAATCTCAATTGGATGGCACGGGTGAGCGCGAATCTTCGACGACGATGGCATTCGTTCGGATCCTGACGTCACTCATTCGTGACAAACAGATAGGCAAGAATATCGTGCCCATTGTACCGGATGAGGCGCGAACCTTCGGCATGGAAGGCATGTTTCGCCAGATTGGAATTTATTCATCGAAAGGGCAGCTGTATACGCCACAAGACTCCGACCAGCTCATGTTTTACCGCGAGGACAAGAAAGGCCAGATTCTCGAAGAAGGAATAAATGAAGGCGGTGCGTTTTGTTCATGGCTTGCCGCTGGTACGTCATACAGCAATCACGACATCCAGATGATCCCTTTCTACATCTACTATTCGATGTTCGGGTTCCAGCGCATTGGCGATTTCATCTGGGCTGGCGGCGACATGCAGTCCCGTGGATTCCTGATAGGTGGTACTGCCGGGCGCACGACACTTGCAGGTGAAGGTTTGCAACACCAGGATGGTCACAGCCTCATCAATGCATCGACGGTGCCGAATTGTGTGTCCTATGATCCGACCTACGCCTACGAGCTTGCGGTCATCATCCAGGATGGTTTGCGCCGCATGATTGGCGAACAAGAAAGCGTCTTCTTTTACATCACCTGCATGAACGAGAATTACGTTCATCCGCCGATGCCAGCCGGTGTGGAAGACGGTATTTTGCGGGGCATGTATCTATTGCAGGTCGGTGGCCAGGGGCAAATTCGGCCGCAATTGATGGGCTCCGGCACGATACTCAGGGAGGTTATCGGGGCGGCAGAATTGTTGATCGACGATTTTGGCATTCCGTCCGATGTCTGGTCGGTAACCAGTTTTAATGAGTTGCGACGTGATGCGCTTGAGGTCGAACGCTGGAACCAACTGCATCCGGACGCGGAGCAGAAAAAATCTTACCTCGAAACCTGCCTGGCCAAGCGCAAGGGGCCCTATATTGCAGCAACCGATTACATGAAAATAATTCCTGACCAGATTCAGCGCTGGGTCCCAGGCCAGTTCCTGTCATTGGGTACGGACGGTTTTGGACGCAGTGACGGCCGCGCTGCGCTGCGCGACCATTTTGAGGTGGACAAGCGATACATCGCGGTGACGGCCCTCAAGGCATTGGTCGACGATGGCATGCTCGATCAGCAGACCGTGGTCAAGGCCATCAAGAAATACGGGATCGATCCAGAGAAGCCAGATCCGGTGAAGCTGTAATGATGTGTCGGAGCAGTTGAGTGGCTGATCATATTGAAATAAAAATACCCGATCTCGGTGACTTCGAAGATATCGAGGTGATCGAGATTCTGGTTGCGGTTGGTGATGACGTCGAACCCGAGGACGGCATGATCACGCTCGAAACAGACAAGGCTTCTGTGGACGTGCCGGCACCTGTTGGGGGCAGGATCGAAGCGTTAACAGTCAGCGTTGGGGACAAAGTTTCCACGGGTGATGTTATCGGTACTATTTTTGTTGAAGTCGGCGATACCGTATTGGTAACGCCCGCGCTGGAGGCGAAACTTATGCAGGGTGACACCACGATTATGGCGTCGCCCGAAGCACCGGTCCCAAAAACAGCTGGCAGGCAAACTATTGCTGTGCCGGATATCGGTGATTTCACCGACGTGGATGTCATTGAGATTCACGTTGCGGTTGGGGATGAGGTCGATATTGAGGATACATTGCTTACCCTGGAAACCGACAAGGCAGCCATGGATGTGCCCAGCACTGCGAGGGGAACCATCGAGTCGGTGCTCGTCAAGGTCGGTGATTCAGTTTCTGAAGGGTCCCCACTGGTCATTATCGATGCGATAGATGCTCCGCCGGCTAAGCCGGATGATGCGCCCAGGGCCAGAGCCGAAGTGCCAGCCATGAAGACCCCTGCAGCCGTTAAGCAAACCGCACCAGTAGTTGCGGCGCCGGCACGCAGCCTACCGGCGATCAATGAGGCCGGTTTTTCGCAGGCACATGCGAGCCCGTCCGTACGTAAACTCGCACGCGAGTTGGGCGTTGACCTGACGCAGGTCAAAGGTTCCGGGCAGAAAAAGCGAATATTACACGATGACGTGAAGGCATTCGTCAAAGCCATTCTGAGCGGTGGCGCTGCAATGCCAGGTGGTGGGCTGCCGAAAGTGCCTGTGGTTGATTTTGCGAAATTCGGCGCAGTTGATCTCCAGCCGTTAACGCGCATTCAAAAAATATCGGGACCGCGGCTACAGGCAAGCTGGATTAATTTGCCGCACGTTACCCAGCATGATCTGGCGGACATTACGGGTCTCGAAGAACGACGGCAGAAATTGAAGGGTCCGGCGAAAGAGCGCGGCATCAGCCTGACACCGTTGGCGTTTATTTTGAAAGCCTGCGTTGTGGCGCTTAAAGAGTATCCAAAAGTGAATTCATCACTGACGGAAGATGGAACGTCACTTGCCTACAAACAATACTACCATCTTGGATTCGCTGCCGAAACCGAGAACGGTCTGATGGTGCCGGTCATTCGAGATGCGGACAAGAAAGATGTGTACGAACTGGCCACGGAATTGGGCGAGCTTTCGCTGGCAGCCCGGGAGGGCAAGTTGAAAGCAGATCAGATGCAAGGTGCGAGCTTTACTATCTCAAGTCTTGGCGGCATCGGCGGTACTGCGTTTACGCCGATAGTGAATGCTCCGGAAGTTGCTATTCTTGGCGTATCGCGATCTTCAATGCAGCCGGTTTGGAACGGGTCGGACTTCGAACCACGATTGATGCTGCCAATGTCATTCTCCTATGATCATCGGGTCATTGATGGTGCGTATGCAGTGCGGTTTACGACGTTCCTGGCCAAAACTCTGGCGGACGTAGACGGGTTGCTTGAGGCGATGCCCTAGTGTCGAATATTTTCGAGCTAAAAGTCCCTGACCTGGGCGATTTCGGCGATGTTGAGGTTATTGAGGTACTGGTTGCCGCAGGCGATGACATCGCAGTCGAGGATTCGGTGGTCACACTGGAAACGGACAAGGCATCGATGGATGTGCCATCCACCGAGGCCGGAAAGGTCATGTCGGTTGACGTGTCCGTGGGCGATAAGATCTCTGTCGGTGATTTATTGCTAACGCTGGAAGTTTCCGCATCTGCCGAGCCAAGCCACGAGTCGACGATCGTCATGGACCCGGCAGAGCGTGATGCCGCTATTTCGGCAGCAAACGCGGTTAACGAACAGGCGGTGGCACCGGCCTCAGCGGCGACTCACAATACCGAGCTTGTAGTCATCGGCTCAGGTCCCGGGGGCTACACGGCGGCATTTCGTGCGGCTGATCTCGGCTTGCAAGTGACACTTATCGAACGTTATCCGACAATTGGTGGCGTATGTTTGAACGTTGGCTGTATTCCCTCAAAAGCACTTCTTCACGCAGCCAAGGTAATCGATGAAGCCGAGGCGATGGCAGAGCATGGTGTTGTCTTCGGCAAGCCGACGATTGATGCGCTGGCGTTGAGCGGGTGGAAAAACAAAGTGGTCAAGCGGTTGACCGGTGGATTGGTGCAACTCGCCAAGCAGCGCAAAGTCACTGTCTTACATGCAACGGCCCGATTTGAATCGGCGCATCGTCTGATGCTTGATAACGGTGAGACACTGGATTTCAAGCAATGCATCATTGCAGCGGGCTCCCAGAGCGCGAGTATTCCTGGTTTGCCGGACGATCCGCGCATTGTTGATTCGACTGGCGCGCTTGAGCTTGATCCTCTGCCCAAGCGGTTGCTTGTTGTTGGTGGGGGAATCATCGGGCTCGAGATGGCCTGCGTATACAGCGCACTGGGCACGGAAGTCAGCGTCGTCGAATTGATGGATGCATTGATGCCGGGCACGGACACCGATCTCGTCCGACCGTTCCAGAAGATAATCAATAAACGATACGAGAGCATCATGCTGGGTACCAAAGTCACTGGTATGCACGCAACGGTTCCGGGAATAGAAGTCAGTTTTGAGGGTAAAAATGCATCTATTGCACAAGTCTACGATCGAGTGCTGATTGCAGTCGGTCGGCGCGCGAACGGCGACAAGCTTGATGCCGACAAGGCTGGCGTCGAGGTTGGTGAGCGGGGTGTTATTTCAGTCAACAAGCACATGCAAACCAATGTGCCACACATATTCGCGATTGGAGACCTGGTGCCGGGTCCCATGCTTGCGCACAAAGCCTCTCACGAAGCCAAAGTAGCCGCGGAAGTGGCCGCAGGCGAGAAGAGTGCATTTGACGCCCGGACTATTCCATCGGTCGCCTACACCGACCCGGAAATAGCGTGGGTCGGTGTCACTGAGACAGAAGCAAAGCGCGATGGAATAAAATATGAAAAAGCGCAATTCCCGTGGGCAGCCAGTGGCAGGGCTCTGTCCCTGGGACGTGATGAAGGTTTCACCAAACTTCTGTTTGACAAGGACAACGGCAGAGTGATTGGTGGCGGCATAGTGGGCCCCCAGGCTGGCGACCTGATTGCCGAGATTGGACTGGCGATAGAAATGGGTGCCGATGCGACCGACATCAGCCTGACGATTCATCCGCATCCAACGTTATCGGAAACGATTGCGTTCGCGGCGGAAGCGTTTGACGGAACACTTACAGATTTGTACATGCCCAGGAAACGCCAGGAGTCTGCGCAGTAGGATTTTTCTAGCGCGCAGACTCCTAGCCCGGACCAGGTTCAGTTAAGGGTCACATCCGGATATATTTCATTCAAAGGAATTGACCTGCCATCATTTTGCACAATGCGACAATGGAAGCGCCTGAGCCCACGCGGTTCCGGGACGCCGCAGGAATGCGCGATAATGCCGATTTCCTTACGCATGTTTAGCGAGTACTGGCGCACTCGCTCTGCTTTGTCTTCCACAACCAATCCACGTTGCAATTTCAGATCGTGCGTCGTGATTCCCGTGGGGCAGGTGTTTTTATTGCATTGCAGAGCCTGGATGCAGCCAAGAGAAAACATGAATCCCCGCGCCGAATTGATGAAATCCGCACCAACGCAAAGCGCCCAGGCTGCTTCTGCCGGGGTAATCAATTTGCCGCTGGCGATGACGTGTATGCGGGAGTCCAGGTCATAGCGGTTTATTATGTCGACGACGAGTGGCAGGCTCTCACGTATGGGCAAACCGACGTTGTCCATGAGGCTCATTGGGGCCGCACCGGTGCCTCCATCACCTGAATCTACCGTAATGAAGTCCGGTGCGGACTCGATGCCACGTTCGATGATTAGCTCAAATAATTCGTCAAGCCAGCCATAGGCACCTATTACGGTCTTAAAACCGACTGGCAGCCCGGTCACATCGCGTACATGATTAATCATGTCCAGCAGACCGGCCGCCGAGTCGATTTCCGGATGTCGGTTGGGACTGATTGAATCCTCACCGGCAGGAATGCCCCTGATTTTCGCGATCTCCTCGGTTACTTTGGCAGCGGGCAAAATGCCGCCTTTCCCCGGCTTGGCTCCCTGGCTCAGCTTGATTTCAATCATTTTGACCTGGTCGTGCGCCGCGACTTCTTTCAGCTTTTCATCATCGATGGCGCCATCTTTGTCGCGTACACCGTATTTCGCCGTGCCAAGCTGGAAGACTATGTCCGCACCACCTTCGAGATGGTACGGCGACAGGCCGCCTTCTCCGGTATTCAACCAATTGCCGGCCATGGCCGAGCCTTTGGACAATGCGAGCACAGCGGGCTTCGATATCGCGCCGAAGCTCATGGCAGATACATTGATAATCGAGTCGGTTACGTAGGGCTGCCTGGCGTACGGACCTATTTCGAGTGCTTTCGTGGGCGAGACGTCAGTTTCCAGAACCGGATAAGGACAGTTGACGAAAATGACGGTGCCCACGGGTCTCAAGTCTCGCGTCGAGCCAAAGGCCACGGTGTTGTCAATATTTTTTGCGGCGCGATAAACCCAGCTCCGCTGTGCCCGGTTGAACGGCATTTCCTCACGGTCCTGGGCGAAAAAATATTGTCGAAAATATTCGCCCAGGTTCTCGAAGACATAGCGAAATCGTCCGACCACCGGAAAATTTCGCCGTATCGTACTGTGAGTCTGTGTCTTGTCGACAATGTACATCACTACAATCGCCAACAATCCGAGTCCAATGAGGAAGACGAAAATCGCCGACATGAATTGAATGACGTCCATAACCAATGGCATTGAATCCAGCATATTGCGGTACTCCCCTGTGTCTTATCGATCTATCTGGCCGTGCGCAGTTTCCTGGCAGTCTGCCGAAAAACAGGCTCCTAGTTATTGTTATTCGAGAATCGTCGAGCGATCAAATGGTCAACACTGAGCTTGCCCGCGCCGCTAAAGAATAATGCCAGAAGCATCACGAAATAGGTGATCGCCCACTCCATACCATTATTTGAAACAACAAAATTGCCGGTCTCGGTCAGCCAGTCATAGTTGCCGTGGTCTTGCAGAAGATCTTTGGCCTTGTCCAGGCGATCCATGGCGCCCTGGACATTGGCGTTCGCGAACGGGCTCATTGGATCGGCAACAGCCTGCCAGCCATTGCTCCAGTGCACACTGAATGCCGCAACCAGCATGGTCACCATCAACGGGATCGAGAACCAGCGGGTGCCGAGACCGATAAGCAGCGCTATGGCCCCCAGCACTTCTGAGCCAACGGCAAGCCAGGCCAGCAGTGAAGGAAAGGGCAGGCCCAGCCCCCAATCCGGGTTGCCAAACCAGGCGATGACGTTGTCCATGCCGTCTAGTTTGTTGGTGCCAGCCACCCAGAATACGGGCACCAGGTAAAGTCTCAGCGCCAATGGACCTAGAAAGTCGACCGCCCTGGTTGAATTCAGCCATCCTTGCATGCGTGTTAGAAATTGCATCATTGTTCTCTCCGATGTAGTGAGTTTGGCATGCTGGCGAGCATGACTTTGCCCGTGTCTTTTATGGTTGGGAGCGGGCGCCGAGTAAAATTTCGACGGATCGCATTTCCTGCATCGCGGTGGCTCCGTGCTGGATCAGGGCTTCCGGATCCGGGTAGGAGATTTCCGCTGCAAGGTCAACGATCAGTTCCCTGCCGGTTTTCTTGTCATTGCGATCGATAAGTTCGAGGAGGCGGGCGGTTACCGGGTTCAATTCCATGAAGCCGAGATCGTCGTCACGCTTGCGGTAAATGACGAGGAAGGTCGATTGCTCTCCCGATTCGCGCGGCCGGAACGATTCGGAAATCCGGTGCACCGGGAAACGGTAAACCAGCGGCCATGACAAATTGGATTTCACTGGCACGCCGTCGAGTAAATCGCCGTCGGCATCCACTGTCGAATCCTCATTGGTTTCTTCGCTGACGGACAGCGCAAGTTCCACCCACTCGTAATGGGCGAGTTCCAGCAAAAAAGGATAGTCGTCCTCGTCCGCTTCGTATTCGTTCTCAAGAAAAGCGAGAAATTCCTTGGGTATCTCAAGAAAATAAGGTGTCTGTGCCTGGTGTTCGACCATGAACTGGCGGACAAAGGAGCGCCATTTTTTATCGGAATGCAGTTTCTTCAATACCGGGAACGTGCTGCTCAGCAGGTTCAGCAGATTGTTGAAAAACAAGTCACGGTAGATGGCCATGCGGCGATCTTCGACGTCCCCGGGAGCAGGATTGTTTTCCGGATCGCGGATGTGCGCAGCGAACGCATACTGCTTCTTCTGAAAGTCGGGTGTATCAGCCATTTGCAGCCTCGGCGGGCTCGTTCGTCGCAACCGACGCCTGCATCGACTTGATACGATTCACTTCGTCGATAAGGTCTGCAACGGGTGGAAAATTGAAGTCGCGTTCCAGCAGCGTTGGCACCGGCCCGAAATGATCGTAGGCCTCCTTGAGCAATCCCCACACCGGGTCACTGACCGTGTCTCCGTGAGTATCGATGCGCAAGTCTTCCGCTTCCACGTAATGACCAGCGAGGTGAAAATACTTTATCCTCTCCGCGGGCATGGCTAGCATGTATTCGCTGGCGTCGTATTTGTGATTGATGCTGTTGACGATGATATTGTTGATGTCCAGTAACAAGTCGCAATCCGCTTCTTCAAGGACGGCTTTGGTAAATTCGATTTCAGTCATCGAGGTATCGGTCGGCGCGTAATACGACACGTTTTCAACGGCCATGCGTTGCTCGAGAATATCCTGCGCGCGTCGAATGCGGGCAGCGACGTATTTGACGGTGTCTTCAGTAAAAGGGAGCGGCATGAGGTCGTAGAGTTGACCGTCGTCGCCGCAATAACTCAAATGCTCCGAATAAAATTTTATATTGTGCTCTCGCATGAATGCTTTGATATCCAGAAGCAGCGTCTCATTGAGCGGTGAGGGCGCACCGATACTGAGTGACAAGCCGTGGATCAGCATTGGGTAACGCTCGGCGAAGAAACGAAATTTCTTGCCGAGTTTTCCACCAACATGAATCCAGTTTTCCGGCGCTACTTCCATGAAATCCACTTCGGGAGGTGGAGCGGCCATCAATTTGTCAATTATGCCGCGCCGCAGGCCAAGACCTGCACCTGACACCGGGTATTTTCCTGCGACTGTCGTCATCGAATTGGCTTGTCTGTTGGTAAGGGTAATCCCCCTATTAGACCATGCAGCAATCTGGATTATTACAAAACGCCCGGAATCAAAAAATATCAGCGCAGCCGGTGCAATCTTTCCAGGTATTTATGTTCGTCCGGCGCGGCATTCTCCTGCTGTGCCTCCAGGAGAGTCTCGGCCAGCGCTTCAAGCATCTTATGTTCAGCGGCATGCCGGTCACCGAGCTTGTGCACAAGTTGCTGCTCGATTGCCGCGATACCGCCGGGCCGGTCGGTGCTCACCTGCTCTCTGATGGCCAGATGCATGCCCATGTGTAAAAAGGGATTCGTCTGACCACCTTCCGGCGAAAAATCCGCATTCGGATCACCCTTGCTCATGATCGAATGGTACTCTGGGTGTTCGCCGACCACCTCTGCGATTTGGCTCTCCAAGGGAGTCAATATTTCACCATTAGAAAACTTTTGCCACGCGTCTGCGTACATCTGCCGCAGTTCGGACCGATCCGAGCCAAATATCATTTGCTCGTGTCAGCGATCGTTTTGTGCCGGTATTCGCATTGATCGGCAATCGCACACTGCGGGCAGTCGGGTTTGCGAGCTTTGCACACATAGCGCCCGTGCAAAATAAGCCAGTGGTGTGCGTCCTTTTTGAATTCATCGGGGGTCAATTTCGTCAATCGCTTTTCGACTTCGAGCGGTGTTTTGCCTTTGGCCAGTCCGGTCCGGTTGGATACTCGAAAGATATGGGTGTCCACCGCGATAGTCGGTTCACCGAAAGCGGTATTGAGTACGACATTGGCTGTTTTCCGGCCGACGCCGGGTAAAGCTTCAAGCGCTTCTCGGGTTCTGGGAACTTCGCTGTTATGTTCCTCCACCAGCATGCGACAGGTCTTGATGATGTTTTTTGCTTTCGTATTGAAAAGGCCGATCGTCCGAATGTAGCGTTTGAGGCCCGGCACGCCGAGATCCAATATCGTTTGTGGTGTATTGGCTACCGGGTACAATTTTGCTATCGCCTTGTTCACGCCAACATCGGTGGCCTGCGCTGACAATATTACAGCGATCAGCAATTCAAACGGAGTCGAATAATCTAATTCGGTTTTCGGATGCGGGTCCAACGCCTGCAAGCGCGAATAAATTTCAGTGCGTTTTGCTTTGTTCAATGCTGGATCGTGGCAGAAGCCACTCCTGTGATTTACCTGATACTGTCTGGCCGTCTATTTTTGTGTTTTGGTTTCAGCGCGCATGGAGCCGGTCAGTGTGTTTCTCCATGGTTTTGCGGCGTCGATCAAGATAATTTTTCCCGGCGACAGCAAGCGCGAGGCTGAAGAAAGCACCCGGTGGTAATATTGCGAGCAGAAAACCGCCATCGACAATGACAAGTCCGCTTTGCGGAGCACCGCCAAAAAGCAAGTCGAGATTTGCCATCACCGAACCTCGTCCGACGAGTTCGCGGAATATACCAACTGCGCAAAGCAGTGCGGCAAATCCTGTACCCATAGCGAGCCCGTCCAGCAGGCTGGCACCGATTGGATTGCGCGACGCAAAAATTTCGGCGCGCGCGACGATCGCGCAATTCGTTACGATCAATGGAATGAAAATGCCCAGTGATCGATCAAGAGACGGCATGTAGGCTTTGAAGATCAGCTCTATGCAGGTAACGAGGCTGGCAATGATCAGAACATACATGGGGATGCGAATTTCACTTCGAATCCATGATCGCGTGGCGGACACCAGGACATTCGAACAAGTGACCACAAACAGCGTCGCCAGACCCAGCCCAAGGCCATTTACAAAGGTCGTGGTGACGGCGAGCAAAGGACACAATCCCAACAGCTGCACGAGACCCGGATTGTCGTCCCAGAGTCCGGTGCGAAAAGTATTCAATACGCTGTCGGTGCTGCTCATTCAGTAGGTTCTGATGGTTGAGTTGCTGTGTTGGAAAAAATGCTGTCGCGATGAGTCTCAAAGTATAACAAGGTCTCTTTGATTGCTTTGATAATCGCTCGAGGAGTAATCGAGGCGCCGGTCAACTGATCAAATTCGCCGCCATCGCGTTTGATAGACCAGGATTGCCGGGTCGGCATGGACAGGGATGTGTTTTCAAATTGATGGATCCATTCAGATTTTGATGCCTCAATCAAATCGCCGAGGCCCGGCGTCTCGCTGTGTTCGAGAATACGTACCCTCGTGACCGACGCTGACATATCGATCCCGATCAATATCTTTATCGACCCGGAAAATCCGTCTCGTGCGGTCACAACAAATAATGCTGCAACCGGTGTAGCCCCGGAATACGCCCGGTAGACAGTGACAGGCCCTGCACCGGGCAGGTCGTGCGGTGGCTCAATGATGAGAACTGATCCTGGCAGGTCGTTCGTGTATGCAATACCTCCCAGTACCGGGATGAGGCTTTGCTCGAGGTATTCGAGTTCATTGGCAAGTATCCGGATGGCGGTCACATGATGAGTGACCGCGACCAGGGCAGTGCAGATGGCTGCCAGGGTCGCGAGGATCAGACCGCTAGTCCAGACAGATACGCCGTCTTTCAGGCTCGTTGTCATCACTGAGTGCCTTTGCGTGTCTTCACGTGACCAACGATGCGGGGCCGGGTCAGATAATCAATGGCGGGAACAGCCATATTCATCAGGAGGACAGCAAACGCTACGCCATCAGCGTAACTGCCCCAGCGGCGAATCGCGTAAATCAACAATCCGATGCCAATTCCGTATATCAATCGCCCCTTGTTGCTGGTCGCTGCGGAGACTGGATCGGTTGCGATAAAGAACGCACACAAGATTGTGCCGCCGCTGAACAAATAGAATCCCGGACTCGCCTGAACACCGGAATCGATTGCATAAGCAATCGTGGCAGGAACGAGCAAGCCGGCGAGAACGCCCAATGGAATCTGCCATCGAATAATTTTTCGCAGCAGCAGCCATGCGCCGCCGATTGCGGTGAAGTTACCGATCCACTCCCAGCCGCGCCCGCCAAAATCACCTATTAGTGGATTTGTTCGAATCTCATCAAACGTGCGCAAATCTCTCAAGCCAGACTTGACGGTATCGAGCGGTGTGGCCCGGCTGATGGCATCAAAATTCAAATAGTCAGGGAACGTTCCGGTTAGCGTATACCGCAGCGTTTCCAGAATACTCAGGTAGTGATAGTCGATGTCGCCCATGTGCGGAGGAGTCCACAAATTCATGTGCAAAGGGAACGCGACCAAAGCAACAACGTAGCCAGCCATTGCGGGATTGAAAATATTGAAACCCAGCCCGCCATACAAGTGTTTTGCGACAACCACGGCAAATAACGCAGCAGTAGCTGTGACCCACCACGGCGTAAGAGCCGGAATCGCGAACGCAATCAGCGCGGCTGTGACGAGAGCACTTAAATCGCTAAGGCCAGATTCGACATTCCTGCCACGCGCCCGAAGCATGGCGGCTTCGCCGAGCAGGCAAAACAGAGCGGCAACGATGAAATTGAGAATGAGGCCCGGGCCGAAAAACCAGACATATGCGAGCGTCGCCGGGATCAGCGCATACAAAACCTGCAACATGATCGATCGCACATCCGTGGCAGGTGTGAAAAACGGTGCATCGCGGCGTTCGAATTCCACTATCAGTCCTTTTTCCTGATTTCGGCTGACTTTTTTCTGGTGCGTTCCGTGATAGCTTTTATGGCGTCGGGGCCCATTTTTCGTGCTGTTTCTTTTTGTGCGGCCAGTTCCTTTTCGCGTTTCTCCTGGTCTGCGCTGAGACGCTGGTTTCGAGATTCGAAGCGTTGTCGGGCGCGCTCGGCCCGCGCTTTCTCGTCCGCAAGCTCCAGCATGCGTGCTTTTGCCTGGCGAAAATTTGCCGTGAGAGGAATATGACTGGGACAGACCAGGTCACAACAGCCGCATTCGATGCAATCAGTGAGTCCGAAATCACGTAATTTGTTCTCGTTGTCGGCGCGAGAGAACCAGTAGAGCTGTTGTGGAAGCAACAATATCGGGCAAACTTCAGCGCACTCGCCGCAGCGGATACAGGGCTTTTCAGCGAACGGCGAAACCGAGTCAGACAACACCAGTATGCAGTTGGTGGCTTTTACGAGCGGTACGCGATCGGTCGACACGGACTTGCCACACATTGGACCGCCGATAATCAATTGTCTGGCGCTATCTTTGTAACCGCCGGCAAGTTCGACAATGTCTGCGATGGTGGTGCCGATGCGTGCACGAACGTTAAGCGGCCGCATCACGCCATCTCCGGTCACCGTCGTAACGCGGGAGATCAGTGGCTCGCCACGACAAATCCAGTCATGGACTGCCGCCGCTGTGCCTGTGTTCTGCACGACGCACCCGACATCGGTCGGTAGTCCGCCGCTCGGGACCTCTTTGTTCGTTACCAGCTGCACCAGCTGATCCTCTCCGCCCGAGGGATAAATTGTCGGAATTTGTTTTATCACGATGCGTTCATCGCCAAGCGATCCAAGCGCCTCGGCAAGCGCCTGCAAAGCCTCCGGTTTGTCGCTTTCAACAGCGACATAGCAGTCCGACAAGCTGAGTGCATACATTAATATTTGTGCGCCACGCAACACGCTGTCCGCATGTTCGCGCATGAGCATGTCGTCGCAGCTGATATACGGCTCGCACTCGACTCCGTTCAGGATCAGGTAATCCAGGGGCGTCGTTACCGCCTGCATCAGTTTTTGGGCGGTCGGAAACACTGCGCCACCCAGGCCGACGATGCCTCCCTGCAGGATTTTTTGCAGCAGCGATTGGGGATCGAGAGATTTGTAATCGACAATTATGGAGGTGGTCTCAATTCTTCGGTCGAGACCGTCACACTCGATAACAATGCAGGGTGCTGTTTCACCGTGACGTCGTGAGACCGGCCACGGTTCGATCGCCACGACCTTGCCCGATGACGATGCGTGGACAGGCGCTCCAAGAGAGCCATCAGTATCGGCGATCAGCTGACCGGTCAGCACTCGTTCGCCTATGCCCACAATTGGCTGTGACGGTTTACCGACATGCTGGGTTAGCGGCAACACCAGGTGATCGGGGATCGGGACCTGCAGGATCCCGCTCATCGTTGATGCGGTTTTCTCCGCCGGCAAACGCAGGCCGCCGTGTAATACTCCCAGATCGAATGTCGCGGCGGCGCTCAACGTACGATCTCCATCGTGATGCAATCAACCGGGCATGGGGGCAGACACAATTCACAGCCGGTGCATTCCGACGCGATAATTGTATGCATCAATTGATGGGCGCCGATGATGGCGTCGACAGGGCAGGCACTTCGGCAATGCGTGCAACCAATACACAGCGATTCATCGATAATCGCGACGGACTTGGCCATATCCGTATTTGGCGCATCTGCAAGTGGAATGAAATCTCTGGCTAACAATGAGGCAATTCTTCGCACGGTTTCGTCGCCACCGGGAGGACACAGGTTGATGCCGGCGCTTCCTTCGATGATCGCCGCAGCATAGGGCCGGCAGCCTGGAAACCCGCACTGTGCACACTGTGTCTGCGGCAACAAGTCGTTCACCTGGTCAACAATGTCATCGGTCTGCGCCGGAAGTCGCCGGTTGGCGAAACTGAGCAGCAGACCTGCGGCCAGGGCGATGGCGGTTATGGTGCCGATGGCTATCCACATGGAACGTCCGTCATGGCCGGGCCATACCTGAAAAACCCATGAACGCGAGCGACATCAATCCCGCGGTTATCAATGCGATAGCCGTACCGCGAAATACGACCGGCACGTCGGCGACTTCAACGCGCTCTCGAATGGCAGCGAACAGGACGAGCACCAGCGCGAACCCGACTGCAGCGCCAAAGCCGAAAAAAACTGATTGCACCAGGCCTTTCGCCTGCTGAACGTTTAGCAGGGCAACGCCAAGCACCGCGCAGTTTGTTGCGATCAAAGGAATGAATATGCCGAGAACCTGGTCCAGCAGCGGACTCAGTCGTCGTACCATGATCTCGGTAAACTGCACGCTGGCCGCAATTACGAGAATGAATGCGACCGTGCGGAGGTACTCAAGCTCGAGCGGTATCAGCACGTATTCGTGCAGCAGGTAACTTACTGCTGAGGAGAGTGTCAGAACGAAAGCCGTCGCAAGCGACATGCCAAATGCCGCCTCAATGTTGCGCGACACGCCCATAAAAGGGCACAGGCCGAGAAAACGAACCAGTACGAAGTTGTTGACCAGTACTGTTCCGACGAGAATCAGGATGATGTCAATCACGGTGCCAAATAAATACCCGTCAAATTAGTATCCCCATTGCTGGTTGATTGTACGGCTTTGCCAAAGTGGAGTCCCGCCTTGTCTGGCTACGCGCTATTTGATTCGCATGCCAGGAGTCGCACCATCGTCCACTGACAGCAGGAAAATATCCGAACCACCGGGTCCGCCCGCGAGAACCATGCCCTCGGATACGCCGAATCGCATCTTGCGTGGCGCAAGATTGGCTACTACAACAACATGTCGGCCAATCAGGTCATCCGTCTTGTAGGCCGCCTTTATACCGGCAAAGACATTTCGCGCCTCATCACCAAGGTCCAATGTCAGGCGCAGCAATTTGTCGGCCCCATCCACGGCTTCGGCGTGCGTTATACGTGCAACACGCAAATCGATCTTTTTGAAATCATCGATCGAGATCGTGTCGGTTTCTTCGGCCTTCTCTGTCGATTGTTTTGCTTCCTCTACCATGCTTTCAACCTGTGATGCTTCTACACGTGTGAGTAACGGTTCATAGCGATTAATCTGTTTTGAGAGCAACGGCGTTGACGCCTGCGACCAGGTCCAGGGATCTTCGCGAAACATTTTTTGTGCGTCGCTTGCCATCGCCGGGAGAACGGGGGTCAGGTAAATCATCAGTGTGCGAAACAAATTCAGACCCTGGGTGCAAACCGCCTGAACCTCGTTTTCCTGAGATTCATCCTTGATCATCAGCCACGGTTTTTTCTGTTCTATGTAGCGGTTCGCTTTGTCCGCTGAAGCCATGATGATGCGCATGGCTTTTGAGTATTCCCGCTTTTCATAGTGGCTGGCAATGGTTTCCGATTGAGCGCAAAAATCGGCGAACAAGTCCGGATCATCAAGCGCCGCAGAGAGATTTCCAGCAAAACGTTTGCTGATGAAACCGGCACATCGACTGGCGATGTTGACGAGTTTGCCGACCAGATCGGCGTTTACACGGGCGATGAAATCATCGAGATTTAAATCGATGTCATCCATGCCGGGGCCCAGCTTGGCGGCGTAGTAATAGCGCAGATAATTCGGGTTCAGGTGGTTCAGATAAGTTCGCGCATTGATAAAGGTTCCACGGGACTTCGACATTTTCGTGCCGTTTACCGTCAGGAAACCATGTGCAAAAACACTTGTCGGCGTCCTTAGTCCGGCGCCACCAAGCACTGCGGGCCAGAAAAGAGTGTGGAAATACACGATGTCTTTGCCGATGAAGTGGTAGACCTCATTCTTGCTGTCGGCATTCCAGTATTCATCGAAATCGAGGTCATCACGCTGCTCGCAAAGGTGCAAGAAACTGCCGAGATAACCAACGGGCGCATCCAGCCAGACATAAAAATACTTGTCTTCGGTGCCTGGTATTTTGAAGCCAAAATAGGGCGCATCACGCGAAATGTCCCAGTCTTTCAGGCCTGTAGCAAACCATTCTTCCAGTTTGCTGGTCATGTTCTGATGCAAGTGAGCGGATTCGATCCATTGCCTCAGCCGATCTTCGAATTCGCTCAAGCGAAAAAAATAATGCTCCGATTCTTTCCAGACAGGTTTCGTCTCTGACAACACCGAAATGGGCTCGATCAGGTCATTCGGCGAATAAGTTGCGCCGCAGACCTCGCAGGCATCGCCGTACTGATCTTCGCTCTTGCATTGAGGGCAGATGCCACGCACGAAACGATCGGGCAAAAACATCTTTTCCTGCTCGTCATAAGCTTGCTCAATGATTTTCGTGTAGATGTGACCGGCATCGCGCAAAGCATGATAGATCTTGTAGACGACCTCTTCGGTTTCCTTCGAGTGCGTCGTATGGAAATTGTCGAACGCAACGCCAAATGCTTTAAGATCCTCGTGTTGTTCGGCAGCGATTCTAGTGACCAGTTCTTCCGGCGTGACGTTCAGTTCCCGAGCCTTGATCATAATCGGAGTACCGTGCGTATCCGCTGCGCAAACAAAAGTGCACTGGTGGCCACGCAGCTTCTGGAAACGGGCCCAGATATCGGATTGCAGGTACTCGACAAGATGGCCCATGTGAATTGAGCCATTTGCATAGGGCAGGGCGCTGGTGACCAGAATTTTGCGTACAGGTGCTGTCATCTGTCGGGAACTTCTGTTTTTTTGGAATCGATTGTTGTGGGCGAAGACGTCAGAATCCGGCCTGTTGCCAGTAATGACGTGAATGCGGGAAGTGATTATGCCACGGCGGACGGGCTTCGTCTTGATTACTGCGCTGCGCTGTTCAGCCCTGCGCAAACCGTCGGATTTCATGGCCGGTTTTGAGCACAGAAATCACTCGTTGACGAGGTGCGAATCTATGCTCGGATCTTCGTTTTCTTCGGGGAGAAATTCCTTGAATTTGGCTTTGTTGTTGGCCTGCAAATAGGCTTCAGCGCCGTCAATTTCGCCACTTTCCACGAGCGCCATCAGGGCTGAATCCATCGATTGCATGCCCACGGCCCTGCCACTTTGCATGGCTGTTTCAATCTGGTCGAGCTTGCCTTTCCGGATCAGGTTGGCAACACCGGATGTATTGACCAGAATTTCCAGTGCGGCAACTCGTCCGGGCTTGCCCTTGGTTGGCAGCAATTGCTGGGAAATGACACTTTTCAGAGATGTCGAAAGCATCGTTCGAATATGTCCTTGCTTGTCTGCCGGAAAGGAGTTTACGATTCGATCGATAGTCGGTGCTGCGCCATTCGTATGCAAAGTCCCCAGGACGAGAATTCCCATCTCCGCAGCCGTCACGGCGACGCCAATCGTTTCAAGATCGCGGAGCTCTCCCACCAGGATGACGTCAGGATCCTCCCGCAAAGCAGAACGTAGCGCCGCCGCGAACGATTCGGTGTGCAAACCGATTTCACGTTGGCTGATGAGGCAATTCTGGCGCTTGTGAACGAATTCGATCGGGTCCTCAATGGTTATAATATGACCCTTCATGCGCTTGTTGATGGCATCAATCATTGCCGCCAGAGTTGTGGATTTCCCCGACCCGGTTTTTCCGGTAACCAGGATCATTCCCTGTGTCTGTTTGCACAGATCGTGAATGACCGCGGGCATATTCAGTTCTTCGAGCGTCATCGCCTGCGATGGAATCGCCCGGAACACGGCACCAATCCCGTTAAGATGGCGCATGATATTGACTCGAAAACGTGAAACATCCGGAATGTCGTAGGCGAAATCGACTGCGTCATTAGATTCGAAATCACGTTGGGTCGTACCGCTCATTATTTCGTAGAGCGCTTCTTTGACCTCATCGATCTTTAGTTTTTGCTCGTTGAGCAACATCAAAGCGCCGTGAATCCGGACTCGCGGCGGGTCTCCCGATATGAAGTGCAGATCCGAACTGTTCTTGCTCAGCGCATCCTTCAGATAGGTGTCAATCTTGTTTGTGACCACATCATTCATCGGAGGAATCAGTCGTCGGCGTCCAAAGTTGGCAGAATCTCGCTGCCGCTGACAAAGCGGTGAAAATTCTTCTTTTCGATCGCATAGCGGTAGGCATCTTCAGGGTCGACTTCGTTGGCATCGATAGCTTCCAGCAGCGCCTGGTCCATGGACTGCATGCCGACATTGCGACCGGTTTGTAGCTGAGCGGGAATCTGGTGTGTCTGGTCTGTTGCAATCAGCTTCGCGATGGCCCTGTTGTTGATCAGTATTTCCAGGACCGCCTTGCGGCCCCTGCCGTCGGGTGTCCTGACCAGCACCTGTGTGACGACCGCCTTCAGGCTCTGCCCCAGAAAACTCTTGGTCTGCTCTCTCAATTCACCCGGTAATGCATCGATGATGCGGTCAATGGTCTTGACTGCGCTTGTCGTATGCAATGTACCCAGCACCAGGTGGCCGGTCTCTGCCGCTGTCATCGCCATTGAGATAGTTTCCGCGTCGCGAAGCTCGCCCACCAGGACAACATCGGGATCTTCGCGCATGGCTGAGCGCACGCCATCCGCGAAAGAGGTCAGATGCGTGCCAAGTTCCCGCTGGATAACCTGGGACCGTTTACTGGGATGTACAAATTCGATCGGGTCTTCGAGGCTGATGATATTCAGGCTTCGCGTTTCATTCAAATGATGAACCATCGCGGCCAGGGTCGTTGATTTGCCGGTTCCGGTCGAGCCGGTTACGAGCACCATGCCCTGGTGAAAATCGCAGAAATCTCGAATAATCGGCGGCATTGCGAGACTTTCCAGCGTCGGAACTTCATCAGGAATGAAACGAAACACAGCGCCAACACCCGTGTCTTTGCGAAACAGATTGACCCGAAATCGGCCACCTTCTTCACTAACGTATGAGAAATCAAGATCATGGCCGGAATGGAATTTCTCTTTCTGGGAGTCGCTGAGGATCTCCATGACGTAGCTTTCGAGCTCCGTCTCGCCCAGGTCGCGAAACTTTATCGGCATCAGTTCGCCATTCATGCGCAACATGGGTGGCACGCCGACCGCGAGGTGCACGTCGGAGCAGCCCTGTGCTAGGCCGAGTTTCAAGAATGAATCAATGCGTGGCATGAGAATCCGGCAACCGAAAAATAAAATCCTGCGCTTATCCTAGGCGGAATCAGCACCCCATTCCAGTGCGCTATTTCTCATTTCTACACATTGACGGCGCTAAGAGTGTCAATCAGCTCATCCATGGACTGCTGGCGCTTCGTTTTGTCCACGGACATCGCCCTGCCGATGACGGCGGCGTATTCATCCGGCACGTTCGAGTTGAGATCCTGGCAGAGTGTGGCCTTGCCCTGAACGTGCTGGTACATCACTGACATATGATCGCCCCGGGTGTACGGGGGCACGCCCGTGACCATTTCGTACATGATGACGCCAATACTGTAGATATCCGCTGTTTTGTCGACCTTTTTGCCGAGAATTTGCTCAGGTGCCATGTATTTCGGCGAACCGATGACATAGCCGGTCTTGGTCAATTGCGTATCTCCGCTGCTTGCCGCAGCCGCCACACCGAAGTCCACGATTTTTAGAAGGCCGTCACTATTAACAAGAATATTGGCAGGTTTTAAATCACGATGTATGACACCAGCCTCATGCGCGACTGCCATACCCGTAGCCATATCATTGGAGTATTTCAATGCTTTCTTAAAGTCCATTGGCTTGCTATCGGGGATTTCGCCACTCAGCGTATGCGAGGGGAAATACTCCATCGAAATTGCGTAGGCACCCTGCAAATGCAGGAAGTCGTAAATGCGGATGACATTGTGATGGGTGATTTTCCGTGAGTATCTCAACTCATGAACAAAGCGTTTCATCATTTCTTCGTCTGAGGAAACATTGGGGTTCAGAAACTTGAGAATCAGGCGTTCATCGACCACCTGATCCTGCATCAAAAGCACGGTTCCGAACGCGCCTTTGCCGATTTTCTCGATGTACTTGTAACGACCGTCGATGACATCGCCTGGTTCAAGCGACGAAATGTCCAGGACCATTGGTTGCTCGGGAGCTGCTGCTTCCACCTCTGGCGCTGCCGCGGCAATGATGTCTTCGATAGCCTCATTGTCGATAAGCAGGGTCTTGGTGTGTTCTGACATTTTTTCGGCGCGAATATTTTCTTCCATGACTGCGCTTGAAAACTTGGCATTGATTTCTTTGATGGCCTTGTCAGCGCTATTGATAATCGTTGCGTCTTCGGAATCCTTGATGTTGCGGAGTGCTGCCCGAATCGATTCCGCATGAGCCTCATCCGCAAGGTGTGAAATCGCTTTTATCGCCTCGAGTTTCACATCACGCTCCGAGCCGGCAAGCATGGGTACCAGCTTGTCGATAATCGTATGATCGCCCAGCTTGCCAAGCGCCCGTACGATCACGGTGTCTGTTTTCGCATTTTGACCCAGCATGCCCACGAGTTTCGGTACGGCTTTCTTGCTGCCGATATGAGCAAGCGCGTCGATTGCCCGCTCGCGCACCCACCAGTCCTTGTCATCCGTTGCCTTGAGCAGGTGATCCACGGCACGTTCATCTTTCGTTGCGTTCAGAATTTCGATCGCAGTTCGGCGAATGTCTTCGTCTTTATCCGCGATGAGCGAAAGAACGGAGTCTACGACCCGCGGACCGCCGATCTCTGCCAGCGCATCGCCTGCTCGTGCACGCACCCACCAGTCGTCATCCTTGATCGCGTTCAACAGATCCTTGACGGAATCGGCATCGCCGATTTCATTCAGTATTTCGACGGCGGCACGGCGTGTGTACTCCGACTCGTCTTTGAGTGCCTCGACAAGAAACTTGGTTGTTTCAGGATGGTTGATTTTGATAATGAGATCTACGGCTTTGTTTTGAACATCGATGTCGGGGTCGTGCAAAAGTTTGCTGACGCGATCGATATTCACCCCACCTTTTCGGGTGGCCAATGCGCTCAGTGCGGCACTTCTGACAAGCTTGCTGGTATCGCCAAGTTGCAATTCAAGAGCATGGCTGATGTCGGTGTTGTCAAATTTGCTGAGTAGCCTGATCAGGTGCATCTTGATAACGGGATCCTTGCCACCCATGCGGTTGATCAGGTCCGGCACCATGTCCTGGTTGGCAACTTCCTCGATAATTTTGAATAGTGCCGCCTTTTCATTGGGCTCAAGCTCGTAAGCGCGCCGGAGCAGTTGGTGGACATTCAAGCTCTCTTTGTGGACCTTGAGAATTTCGATAAGGGCGGGCTTGGAAACTTCGACGTCGTCCAGGAAGTCCAGCAGGTTGTTCGGGTCGTAGTTGTGACTGCTGGACAATGCCCAGGCTGTCCCGGAAATAACTCGTTCGCCGCCATCGGCGAGACCTTCTTTGTAATAGTGCAGGGATTTGTCGCTGACCTGGCTGGCCAGAATGTCGACAAACAACATTGTGTGGTTCTTGTCGCTCATCGCGAGCGCCTCGATCGCCTTGGGAATGACTTTGGGGCCCAGGTTCTTCAGGCGTTCAACCAGCTTCTGAGAAGCCGGCGAATTCGCGTCTGGTTCGCTGCTTAACTGGCCGATCAGCTGATCGGCGCGAAAGCCACCAAAAAGACTCATGGGCGGAATCTCGTCGGCGCGGCCACAAGTTTATTCAACTTGCCCAAAATCGTAGCCAAACCTGGCATTCCGGTGTCCGAGTCAAGTTGCAGTCTGATATTGAATTTTTCAATCGAGTTCCGCTTGTGTATCAGTCCGGCATTGGGTGGGTAATTCGAAAGTGCCCCGTCCTTTGCCCCGTCTGTGTCGATCCGGGCCCGCATTATGCCACATTGGATTGTGGCCAATGTGCAAGCAGGGGCCAGTCATATAAACTCCGCAGCCCCCGTGAAAATCGAACATCAATCGGGACCAGCCTTCGCTACAATGGCTGCCGAACGCTATTTACGGCGTGTTGCAATGAATTTAACCTAATAAAAGTGGGTGAAGTGTGACTTTGTCTCCAGTTTCTGACCTAAAAACCGCCCTGGAGAGGGCTGTCTTACCGGGAATCGATCAGCCATTGAGCGAGGTCGGCAAAGTTCGCCTGGCCGAGAACGAAGGCGACCCTTTGGTAGTGAGCATAGAACTTGGCTTTCCGGCGGATACTTGCATGCCTGAACTGGAGGCCTTTTTCCGGAATATCATCGATTCCGGGCTCGCGGGCAAAGAGGCGGGCCTCGAAATTGCGTCGCGAATTACGGCGCACGGAGTGCAGGGAACCCTCAAGCCACTTGACGGTGTCCGCAACATCATCGCCGTCGCTTCGGGCAAGGGTGGCGTTGGCAAATCGACGACGGCAGCGAACCTTGCCCTTGGCCTGGTTCAGGACGGCGCCAGGGTCGGCGTGCTGGATGCGGATATCTACGGGCCGTCGCAGCCCACAATGTTCGGTGTGGCCGGACAGCGCCCGGTCAGCCCAGATGGGAAGACAATGGATCCGCTCCGCGCACATGATGTGCAGGTAATGTCCATCGGCTTCCTGATAGACCCTGATCAACCGATGGTTTGGCGTGGCCCGATGGTGACTTCGGCGCTGAATCAATTGCTAAAACAAACCCGGTGGGATGATCTGGACTACCTGATTGTCGACATGCCACCGGGCACAGGCGATATTCAACTCACTTTGTCGCAGCAAGTGCCTGTAAGCGGCGCTATTATCGTAACGACCCCGCAGGATATTGCATTGCTGGACGCGCGCAAGGGTTTGCAAATGTTCCGCAAAGTGTCTATCCCGGTCCTTGGCATCGTGGAAAACATGAGTACGCATGTGTGCAGCGAATGCGGCCACGAGGAAGCGATTTTTGGCAGTGGCGGCGGCGTGCAGATGGCCGCTGATTTTGAAGTCGAGTTACTTGGCCAATTGCCGCTTGATATGGCCATTCGAGAGCAAACAGACAGTGGTTGCCCGACAGTAGTGGCTGACCCAGATGGCGTCATTGCCGCCAGCTATCGCCTGACAGCACGCCGTATGGCGGCGCGGCTTGCAATGCAGGGCAGGGATTACAGCAAGCTGTTCCCAAAGATTGTCATCGAGGAGAGTTGATGAGCATTAAGTCAGATCGCTGGATCCGGGAAATGGCGCAGACAAGTGGCATGATCGAACCCTTCGAGCCGGGTCAGGTGCGTGAAGTTGACGGCAAGAGCATCGTTTCCTACGGGACATCAAGTTACGGCTACGATGTTCGGTGTTCACGGGAATTCAAGGTATTTACCAACATCGATTCCGCCATTGTCGATCCGAAAAATTTCGATGAGTCCAGCTTCGTAAGCAAGACGAGCGATGTTTGCATCATTCCACCCAACTCCTTCGCGCTCGCGAGAACCGTTGAGTATTTTCGCATCCCACGCAATGTGCTGACGATTTGTCTTGGCAAATCAACCTATGCACGCTGCGGAATTATCGTCAATGTGACGCCGCTCGAGCCGGAGTGGGAAGGACATGTCACTCTTGAGTTTTCCAATACAACGCCGTTGCCCGCAAAAATTTACGCGAACGAGGGCGTGGCGCAAATGGTCTTTTTTGAGTCTGATGAGCCCTGTGAAATGTCGTATCGAGATCGTGGTGGCAAGTACCAGGGCCAGCAAGGTGTGACGCTTCCTAAGACGTAAGCTGAATAGGTTCAAGCAGCTTCTGGCCGTCGTACCATACTTCGGCATCCTCCAGCCTGATCCGGCCGTTTGCTATAAGTGCCAGAGCACGCGGAAATATTCTGTGTTCGACCTCAAGGACCCGGGCGGCAAGTTGATCTTCATCGTCGTGGTCCAAAACCGGTACGCGACCCTGAATGATTGCCGGTCCGCCATCGAGTTCCCCGGACACATAGTGAACGGTGCAACCGTGCCAGCGCTCGCCAGCGTCAAGTACACGTTGATGGGTATGAAGGCCCGGATATTTCGGTAAAAGTGACGGGTGAATGTTGATTATGCGGCCCGCATAGCGACTCACGAATGACGGCGTCAGAATACGCATGAAGCCTGCGAGAACAATAATGTCGGGCTCGTAAGAATCGACAGCCCGGGCGAGTGCTACCTCAAAATCAGCGCGATTCTGATAGTCGATACTCGGCACAGTCATTGCCGCAACACCCGCTTTATTTGCCCGCGACAAACCGTATGCATTCGCCTTGTTGCTTATAACGACAGCCAGTTCGATGTCGAGTTCGCGTGCTGTTACGGCGTCGATAAATGCCTGCAGGTTGCTGCCGTTTCCCGAAATTAATACGGCAGCGGAAAATCCGGAGCGTGACTTCGTCAAACGTAGGCAACCTCTCCGGCGCCAGTGACGATCCCACCCAGATCCCAGGCCACCTCACCAGCATCGCGCAGGGTTTGAATGGCCGTGTCGACATCGTGTTCGCCAACCACAATGACCATGCCTACACCACAATTAAACGTTCGCCGCATCTCATCCGGCGAAATTCGACCCGTCACCGCAAGCCAGTCGAATACGGGCCCTGGCTGCCAGCTGTTGATGTCGACTTCAGCGTGCAAATTTCGCGGCAGTATGCGCGGCAAATTTTCTGTAATACCACCGCCGGTGATGTGGGCGATTCCCTTCACCGACACTGTTGTCATCAGTCGCTGCACGGACTTCACGTAGATTTTAGTAGGCGCAATTAGCAATTGTTCCGCTGATTCGCCATCTATATTCGGATTCTCCGCAATTTCCAGAACCTTTCTTATTAGTGAATAGCCATTTGAATGCGGACCGCTTGAAGCGATGCCGACAATGCGATCGCCGGCCGCGATGAAACTGCCATCAATCAGTAGCTCACGTTCGACGACCCCGACACAAAATCCTGCCAAATCGTATTCGCCGTCCGCATACATGTCCGGCATTTCCGCTGTTTCGCCGCCAATCAACGCAGCGCCCGCCTGTTGGCAGCCGTTCGCAATTCCGCTGATTACTTCCGTCGCGACATCGACGTCCAATCGACCACAGGCAAAATAATCGAGAAAGAAAAGCGGTTCTGCACCTTGCACCAGAACATCGTTTGCGCACATGGCCACCAGATCAATGCCAATTGTGTCATGCCGATCCAGGCGTTGGGCCAGTTTCAATTTCGTGCCCACACCGTCTGTTCCGGACACCAGGACCGGCTCCTTGAACTTGTCCGCCGACAGGGCAAACAATCCGCCGAATCCGCCGAGACCTGAGAGCACCTCGCTGCGCAGAGTCTTCTGGACAATGGGTTTTATGCGATCAACGAGTTTGTTTCCAGCATCGATATCGACGCCGGCATCGCGATAGGTGAGCGGTTTGCTTGGCATGTCGGTTATTTAGAAGAACTTGTGAAGGACTGTAGTCAAAATAGTGTTGATCTGATGCAATCAATAGGAAGTAATTTCGCCCAGAGCGATATAATAGTTCTAAATCTGGCAAACCACCATCGACAAGACGTACGTCAACCGGACGGCAGGCATGTTAACAGGACAAATTCAGTTGCGAGCAACCTTGGGGAGTATTTTGGGAGCATTTTGTGCCTGCAGCCTGTTGCTGGCGCAGCCGGCAATGGCGGTGGAAATGGAATCGCTGTACACCGTTGAGGTGCCACTTGATTCACAAAATCCCGACGCCCGGGCTGAGGCGTATAGCCGGGCACTGGGTGCGGTCCTTGTTCGGGTGACGGGATTGGAGCAGGCGGCTGAGGATGAGGGGTTACTGGCACTATTCCCGAACCCGGCACGTTACGTATTACAGTTTCGTCGGGGGGAGGGGGACAGCCTGATTGTATCCCTGGACGGGGCGGCCATCGAGCAATTGCTCAAACAGGCGGGTCAACCGGTCTGGGGCAGTGATCGCCCTTTGACGCTGGTTTGGCTGGCGGTTGACTGGGGTGGTGGTGAACGGGAAATAGTTGCGTCTGACGACGATGAGCCAGCCCTTGCCGCCACCCGTTCGATTGACCGAAATCGCCTGTTGCGTGAACGCGTCAAGGCAGTAGCGCAACGACGCGGGGTCGCGGTTGTTTTTCCGCTTGTCGATACTGTGGATCTGGCCTCTTTGAGTTTCGGCGATATATGGGGCGGTTTCGATGAACCTCTTCTCGATGCATCGCGCCGCTACGGCACGACATCAGTGTTGGTAGGCCGGATTCGTGCAGAGGAACTTCTCGGTGACCGATGGACCTTCTATTTTGGTGACCGGGAGCGGCAGTGGACTGGCAGTCCGGAAATGGCCGTAAATGAACTGGCAAATTTAATGGCAGAACAATTTGCATACGCAGGGGACGCGCCGATTGAGATTGTGCCGTTGTCGATTTCGGGCATTGACTCTGTGTTTGCGTACGGGACGGTACAGCGCTACCTGAAAAACCTGAGCGTCATAGAGGGTCACAGTATTGACACAGCCAGTGGCAACGAAATTCTTTTTCAGGTGCAGATCCAGGGTGGCAGAGAGCGTCTCGCGGCGGCGTTGGAGTTCAGCGGAATTCTTGAGCGGCAGAACTGGCTGGATGCCAGGGGTTTCTATGGAGAAACAGAGACGGCTGACTCTCTGGAATTTATCTACCGACCGCAATTGTCGGAAGCGGTTGAGCTGGATGACACCATGGGAAGCTTTGATGCGACGGAACTCGAGGGCAATGTGCCTTGAGAATGTCCCTGCATTGGTTGCCTAATGCACTTTCGTTGTTTCGCATTGCGCTGATCGGCCCCGTACTGTTTTTGATCGTCGAGAATCGTTTCGATATTGCGTTGGTGCTGTTTTTTCTGGCAGGATTTTCCGATGGTGTGGACGGCTATCTTGCCAAGCAGTTTGATTGGCACACGCGTATCGGTGCTTTGCTTGATCCCATAGCCGACAAACTCCTGATGGCGGGTACCTACATCACCCTGGCCTGGACGAGCCATATTCCGATATGGATGGCCGCTGTGGTCGTGTTTCGGGACCTGGTAATTGTCGGCGGAGCAACAGCCTACAATTTCCTGATCAAGCCGGTTGAGGGCGAGCCAACCAGAATCAGCAAGCTGAACACAGGGCTGGAATTATTGTTCATCATTTTTGTGCTGAGTCGTGCCGCGTTCGAATGGCCTGATTTGATCAGCGTCACCGTTATTGGCGCTGCAGTTCTGGTCACAGTTGTTATCAGTGGCGTCGACTACGTCGTGTCATGGAGCAGGCGTGCAAAAAGCGGCGTTCGGTGAATCGATTTTCGGTCATGGTAATGATTGTTTGCGACGGGGATAAAAGGTGAAGTCTGAATTGCGTACGAACTGGCTGGTTGCCATTGCCTTGGCTGGCATGCTTGTTTACCTGCTCGCGCCCATATTGACGCCGTTTGTTGCCGCCGCGTTGCTCGCCTATATCGGCGATCCCCTGGCTGATCGCCTGCAAAAGATGAAGCTTCCGCGAACGATTGCGGTCGTCCTCGTGTTTATCCTCACTTTTGTCGCAGTTGCCTTGCTGGTGTTGCTCGTCTTGCCGCTAATCCGGACTCAGGTAGCCGCACTCATGGATGCTTTACCCGGAATAATAGCGACGATCGAACAAGACTGGTTGCCCACAATATCCGCATGGCTCGGCGTGCCAGCTGGCGAAGACGTTGGTTTTGCTGCATTTATTGCCCGCTACAGCGATATGGCAGGAAGCTGGGGCAGCAGTGTTCTGGTTTCGTTGACACGTTCGGGTGGGGTATTGGCCGCGGCAGTTATTAGCTTGTTCCTGATCCCCATCCTGACCTTTTACATGTTGCGAGACTGGGATTTTATTGTGCAGCACATCGGTGCGCTCGTTCCGTCGACACAAAGGGCAACAGTCTTCAGGCTTGCGCGTGAGACCGATGAGGTGCTCGGTGCATTTTTGCGCGGGCAAATTCTTGTCATGCTTGCTTTGAGCATCATTTATGTGGTCGGCCTTTCATTGGTTGGCCTCAAATTTTCGCTGGCAATCGGGGTGGTTGCGGGGCTGGTCAGTTTCGTTCCGTATCTCGGCTTTGTTATCGGCTTGGGGCTTGCGACGCTGACAATCGCCATGGAGCCCGATCCGCTGTGGTTGTTCATGGGCGTTATTGCAACGTTCAGCGTTGGGCAAATGATCGAAGGGTCGATATTGACGCCGAAGCTAGTCGGCGATCGCATCGGACTGCATCCGGTAATCGTCATATTCGCGGTCGTCGCAGGTGGTCAGCTCTTCGGATTCTTCGGGATCTTACTGGCGTTGCCAGCAGCGGCGGTCCTGTCTGTGCTGGTTCGTTTTGCCTATCACCAGTACCTGGCGGAGCACCCGGAAGTACAGGTCGATGAGACCTCGGGAGATTCAACAACTTGAGTCAGATGGCACTGCCTTTAAGGCTTGAGGATCACGCGGTATTCGAGAGTTTCTGGCCAGCGGGTAACGAAGCGCTGGTCGCATTTTTGCTCGAGCAAATCAAAACGGACGGTGGGCCGGGATGTTGGTTGTGGGGTAGCGCCGCTACGGGCAAGAGTCATCTGTTACAGGCCTTGTGTGAGCGTCTCGGCGATCGCTCTATCTATTTACCGATGCGGGATTTGTGTTCGATGAGCCCGGATGTCGTCGAGGGCCTGGCGACCCGCAAATTTATTTGCCTCGATGACATACATGCCGTTGAGCGGCAGCCTGAGTGGGAACACGCGCTATTCAGTCTTTATAACAGTGCGGGTGAAGCAGGTTCGGTGCTGGTGGTTTCTGCGGATTCTGCGCCTCGTGACAGTCGTTTCGAGCTGCCGGACTTGAAGAGCCGATTGTCGCTGTTGCCAGCGTTCCATTTGCGCCCCATGCCCGAAGAAGACCGTCAAAAGGCGCTGCAACTGCGGGCACGCCACCGGGGTCTTGAATTGCCGGACGATACGGCACGCTATCTGATCAACCGCAGCAAGCGTGACATGGCGAGTCTCTACGCAGTACTCGACAGGCTTGATAGCGAAGCGCTCACAGCTCAACGCCGCCTGACTATTCCGTTCGTGAAGGATGCAATCGACTTGTGATAGAACCCGGTCAGCTAACTGGCCCGGGTCAGCTTTAACGCGATCTCGGCCACACGCTGGCCGAGCGCTTTCGCGATGACTTTTTCGTCCGCCGAAATTTGTACTGATTTCTTGTTGTAGCTCACGTGACTTGCGCCGTAGGGGCCACCGCCACTTGTCGTCGTCGAAATTTCGGCCAAGGTATAAGGTACGCCAACAATAATCATGCCGTGATGAATGAGCGGAACGGCCATGGTGATCAAGGTCGATTCCTGGCCGCCGTGCATGGTTGACGTCGAGGTGAATACACCGGCCGGTTTTCCCGACAACGTGCCAGCAAGCCATTCGCTGCCAGTTCCGTCCAGGAAATATTTTAGCGGTGCCGCCATATTGCCGAAACGTGTCGGGCTGCCCATCACCAGGCCAGTGCACTCGTCCAAATCTCGGTTCGTGGCATACGGTGGTCCTTTTTCAGGTATCGTATCCGCGGTTGCCTCACATACTGTCGATACGGGTGGCACTGTTCTCAGACGAGCACTCATGTCCTCCACAGAATCGATACCCAGGCAGACCTCGCGCGCTAACGCTTCGGTCGCGCCATTGCGGGAGTAATACAGCACAAGGACGTCGCTCATTAGCGAATCAAATCCAGAACATTTTCAGGCGGCCGACCGATGATTGCTTTTCCGCTGGCCTCGTCTATGGCGATGGGTCGCTGCAATACGCTCGGATGCCGGTGTATCCAGCTCGCAAGAGCTGCGTCGTCATCCAATGGGGGTAAATCCGCTGCATTAGCGAATTCTTCATCCCCTTTTCTAAGTAATTCAGCCACTTTGACATCAAGGGCCTGGGCAACGCGCAGAATCGATTTTGCGCTCGGTGGTTCGGTCAAGTAGGCGATGATGTTGGGAGATATCCCGTTTTCTTCCAGTAACTCTAATGTTTTCCGTGACTTGGAGCAGTTTGGATTGTGGTACAGGGATATATTCATAATGCGGTTGTTGCGCATCCTGGATTCGGCCGATCGGTAACTCTAGCAGGCCATCGTGAGTTCGTCAGGATTCGGATGCCATGCTTGACGCCATGGCATCGCCCTTGCTAGCGTTCCGCTGTGCAAACCATGACATCAATGCCAAATCCACAGACAGCGGCCGGGCGAGCCTGGCGTTCTGTGATGCTCGCCTTGTTATTCTTCATCGCATCCTGTCAATCGACGCCACCGGTTCAGGAAATGAGTGACGCGCGTCAGGCCATAGCGGTCGCCAAATCGGCTGGCGCTGCACAATTCGCTGCAGCGGATCTTAGAGAAGCAGAAGCCTTTCTGGAGAGCGCCCAATCCAAGCTGGCCGATCATGCTTATTCACAAGCGCGGCGCGATGCCTTGCAAGCCAGAGATAAAGCACTCGAAGCACTGGCCCTTTCGGAACATCCGGAACTGCAAGAAGAGAAATAGGCGATTAATCGAGCTGTTGGCAGGACTTCAGCGTCCAGGTCAGATTCGAAACCACTTCAACCTGAGTTTATCGAGAACCTTGTTGGGATAGGTGCGTTTCCCCAGGCTGCCGTTATAGCGTCCCAGTGCTCGTGGCAAATTACCCTTTTCGATATCGAGGTAGTGCTTGAGAATCGTACAGCCGTAGCGAAGATTCGTTCCGATGTGCAGCAAATTGTCTTCGGGCCTGCCTAATTCATCCAGCCAGAAAGGCATTATTTGCATCAGGCCGCGCGCACCGGCGACCGAAATTGCGTAGTGATCAAAATTACTCTCAACGTCGATGACCGCCAGCACCAGTTCCGGCGCAAGCTCCGCTCTCGTCGCCTCGAAGTGCACATTGCGAAGAATCGCGAGTCGTTCCTCGGGGTCTTCGACCGTGCGCCCCAGACGGGTCGACATATCAGTCAGCCAGACCTGCGCGTCAAATTTGTCGCCAAAACTTTCAGCGTCGTTGGCTGCAATACGTAGCAGTTCGAGTAACTCAGGATCCGGTCCATCCGCTGCGAGCGCTGTGGCGGACACCAGGGACAAAAGGCAGAGCAGTGCGGCCCGAATTACGTGCATTGATGAGAACTCGACATAATGTGCCCGACACATACTACTTGTCGGGGCATTCGAAGTCTCTGAGCTTAGTCAGATTCCGAGCAGCAAATCGAGAGCGGCTTCACGTTTCAGCATTCTTGCTTCCGTGTCCCGCCGGTGGCGGTACTCCAGTTCACCCGCCTCAAGGCCCCGGTCACTGATCACGATCCGGTGTGGTATGCCAAGCAGCTCGGCATCCGCGAACTTCACGCCGGGTCGCGCATCGCGGTCATCGAACAAGACCTCAATGCCCGCATCGCAAAGTTCCCGGTACAGTGCTTCCGCCGCCTCACGCAGCTTTTCCGAACGCTGCATGTTAATCGGGATCAACACGACATCGAACGGTGCCAGCGGCTCGGGCCAAATAATGCCGTTTTCGTCGTTATTTTGCTCAATCGCGGCGGCCACTATTCGGGTCACGCCAATGCCGTAACAACCCATTTGTATCTTGACGTCATTGCCATTGGGATCCTGAACCGTCGCGCCCATGGAGTCGGAATACTTGTCTCCAAGCTGAAAGATGTGGCCGACTTCGATGCCACGCGCGATAGACAGTGTGCCAGCCCCACCGGGTGTCGGATCGCCATCGACAACATTGCGCAGATCAACCGTCTCGGGTGCGGCAAGATCACGGCCGAAATTTACTCCCGTCAGGTGCCTGTCGCTCTCGTTCGCACCGCAAACGAAATCGCTCATCACGTGCGTCGCATGGTCAAAGTACACAGGGATATCGATGCCAATCGGGCCTGCGAACCCGGTCACGCTTCCTGTTGCTTGCTGGATTGTCTTGGGGTCGGACATTTGCAGAGGTGATGCGACACCGGGCAGCTTCGCCGCTTTTATTGCGTTTAGCTCATGGTCACCACGCAGTACGAGCGCAATCGGCCCGTCATCACCGTCGACGATCAGGGTCTTAAGCGTCTGCTCTGGTGTTATATCCAGTAATTCGCACAATGCTGCGATCGATCGCGTCCTGGGTGTCTCTATTTTCTGTAGCTCCGCAACCGGATCGGGCCTTTTCCCCTCGGGTCGGGCAGTCGCCGCGGTTTCGACGTTTGATGCGTAGTCGTCGGCATCGCAGTACGCGATTGCATCTTCGCCGGACTCGGCAAGCACATGAAATTCCTGTGACCGATTGCCGCCGATCTCACCGCTGTCAGCATCAACGATGCGGTACTTGAGTCCGAGTCGGTCGAATATCGCGGTGTAGGCTGCGTGCATTTTTAAGTAGCCCTCATCGAGCGATGCCGCGTCGATGTGGAAAGAGTAGGCGTCCTTCATGATGAATTCGCGTGCGCGCATCACGCCGAATCGCGGTCGAATCTCATCTCTGAACTTTGTCTGGATCTGGTAGAAGTTGATCGGCAACTGCTTGTAGCTGCGCAATTCACGACGCGCAATATCAGTGATGACCTCCTCATGTGTCGGTCCGAAGCAATAGTCTCTGTCGTGGCGGTCCCGCATTCGCAGCAGAAGCGAACCGTAATGATCCCAGCGACCGGATTCCTGCCACAATTCCGCCGGCTGGACAGCAGGCATCAATAGCTCCAGAGCGCCCGCGCGATTCATTTCCTCACGCACGACTGCTTCAACCTTGCGAATGACTCGCAGACCAACCGGCATCCACGTAAAAAGCCCGGAAGCCAAACGGCGGATGAGGCCTGCACGCAACATCAGCTTGTGGCTGATGATTTCGGCTTCCGCAGGAGTTTCCTTGAGCGTCGTGAGCCCGAATTCTGTAAATCGCATGAATATTGAGACCAGTCCAGTTAAGCCGGCGTATTCTACACAAATGGTCGATCAATGATTCGCTGGGCCGAGGCAGTCTGAAGTATTAGCGGGTCCCAATTGCAATTCCCACTTGTTTGCTCGGCGATCTTCTTGCAGAATCGCCGATCGATCAGCATGGGGCGGCAATTCTTTGCGCTTGTATGCCTGGGACAGTAGTGGCACAAGGACTCAATCGAGCGTGGACGGCCGGCGTAACTCATTCGTTGCCAGCGAAGGAATCCCCTTTTTGCTGGTTTCGGCAGCAGCAATAATTGCTTGCTGGCAATTGGTTGGCGCCATCTATTGCCTGATTCCACTGGCGGCATTCGTCTATTTTTACCTGCTTTTTCGCGATCCGAGACGTGCCGTTCCTGCGGTGCCGTTGGGTGTTGTCAGCCCGGTCGACGGGTTCGTAGTTGCTGTGGGTATGACCGGGAGTGACGCTGGGCGTGGGGAAACGCAGAAAATCATCCTGCAAATTGATAGCTGGGGAACCTATACAGCCCGTTGTCCGGTCGAGGGCAAGATTCTGGACCTGAATGGCCAGCGACCCGACGGCCAGTTTGCAACGAAAGCCAGTGGCTTGTGGGTCCGCACCGATGAGGGAGATGACGTCGTGCTGCATTTCAGCGGGCATCGTCTTGGACTGGCACCGCTTGCCTTCTTCAGGTTTGGCGATCGTGTCGGTCAGGGTCAGCGTTGCGCGTACCTGCGTCTGGTGAGATTGGCTGAAGTGGAAATACCGCTGGCCGCGCGAATTCTGGTCAAAACGGGACAGCGGGTGTCAGCCGGCAGCGATGTACTTGCGAAACTGCCGCATCACTGATGCGATTGGCAAACACTTCGTTTCCGGGGCAGCAAGTAATTTCGAGTCGTGGCAAAATAGGACGATGCAAGACAAAGCGGCAGAGATTAAGCGACTTACCTATCTGGACGCGCTCGGAATCGACGTTTGGCGAGCCCGAGGCACAGAAGATGAGTCCGTTGATGAAGCGGATGAAGCGGATGCCGCGGTTGCCGACGTATCCCTCGAAAGTTGGCAGGAAATCAGATCTTCCGTATCGGCCTGTACGAAATGTGCATTGCACAGGACACGCACAAAAACAGTTTTTGGCGTCGGTGCCGAGACAGCAGATTGGATGATCATTGGCGAAGCACCGGGTGCAGAAGAGGATCGGCGTGGTGAACCATTTGTTGGTAGAGCCGGCAAGCTCCTTGATGAGATGCTCCGCGCCGTCGAACTCGATCGCGAATCTGTATTTATCGCGAATATCCTGAAATGCCGACCGCCACATAACCGCGATCCCTCCGTCGAAGAGGCGGCTCAGTGCAGGGCTTATCTGGACCGCCAGATCGCGCTTGTGAAGCCTAAATTGATACTGGCCGTGGGTCGAATTGCGGCACAGAGTCTTCTGGGCACAGACGCCCCCTTGGGCAGGATGCGCGGCGAGTTATACAATGTCGGTGCCGCGAAAACCCCGATGGTTGTCACCTATCATCCTGCGTACCTGTTACGCAGCCCGTTGCAAAAGCGAAAGGCATGGCAGGACTTGTGTTTGGCGCGCAGTATTGTGCGACAGACCTAGCCCGGACTATTCATGAATTCGCGAATTCAGGAAATTCCGGTCAATCTGCGCAATATGGATCACGACGATCTTGCGCAAGTATCGGACATTGAAAGACTCAGCTATGACTTTCCCTGGAGTCACGGGGTATTTCGTGATTGTTTGCTGGCCGGATACAGCTGCATGGTGTTGGAACATGGGTCTGCAGTCGTCGGTTACGGGATTCTGTCCATTGCAGCCGGAGAAGCGCACATTCTGAATCTGTGTGTGAATTCGGAATTTCGTGGTCTCGGCTATGGCGACCGGATTCTGGATAATATTATTGAACGGGCACAGTACGCCGAAGTCAGTGCCATTTTCCTGGAGGTGAGACCGACCAATTCCCATGCCTTGTCTTTGTATCGCAAGAAAGGCTTCCACAAGATCGCCAAGCGACCCGCATATTACCAGGCAACCAGCGGACGTGAGGATGCTGACGTCCTGTCGCTGAACCTGGGGCGCAGTGGCGAATAGCAGCTGCAGCCGATCCTAGCCCATCGTTGGGTCGGCAACCGGGTAATAGGGTGCGATCTGCGCTACACTCCGCCGCCTTTTTAGTGCCCATAGATTCATCAATTCACCCCTAATGACGAACATCGAACAAGAGGTTGGCAAACGACGGACATTTGCCATCATTTCGCATCCGGATGCCGGCAAAACGACGCTAACTGAAAAGCTGTTGTTGTTTGGCGGTGCTATCCAGCTGGCGGGCACGGTGAAGGGCCGAAAAGCGAGCCGCCATGCGACTTCCGACTGGATGGCTCTCGAGCAGCAGCGTGGCATCTCGGTGACGTCCTCTGTCATGCAGTTTCCCTATCGTGACCGGGTCATCAATTTGCTCGATACGCCAGGTCACGAAGATTTCTCAGAGGATACATACCGCACCCTGACAGCGGTCGACTCTGCGTTGATGGTGATTGACTGCGCCAAGGGAGTCGAGACGCGTACGGTAAAATTGATGGACGTTTGTCGACTTCGGGATACACCGATCATCACATACATCAACAAACTTGATCGGGAAGGTCGGGAACCGGTCGACCTGCTCGACGAGATCGAAGACGTTTTGAAAATCTCCTGCACACCGATTACCTGGCCTATCGGCATGGGTAATCGACTGAAGGGTGTGTACCACCTGCTGGAGGATCGAATTTATCTCTACAGCGCTGCGGGGCGTCAAAAAAAATCGGTCATTGAAATAATCGATGGTCTCGACTCTACGCAAGCGGATGAAGTGTTAGGCGATGACCGGCAAGCATTTCGTGAAGAAGTTGAACTGGTCCGCGGCGCCTGCCCAGAGCTTGATATCGACGCGTACCTCGCAGGCCGTCAGTCACCGGTATTTTTCGGCTCGGCGATCAGCAACTTTGGCGTGAAGGAACTTCTCGACGCGATTGTGGCCTATTCGCCGGCGCCCTTATCAAGGGAAACCGATGTGAGAGTCGTAGCGGCCACCGAAGAAAACATGAGCGGCTTCATTTTCAAAATTCAGGCGAACATGGATCCCAGCCATCGCGATCGTATCGCGTTCATGCGCGTGTGCTCCGGCGAATTTCAGAAAGGCATGCGGTTGCTGCATGTGCGCTCGGGAAAAGAAATGAAAATAGCCGAAGCGATTACCTTCATGGCGGCAGAACGATCGCATGCGGACACTGCCTACGCTGGTGACATTATCGGCCTGCACAATCATGGCACGATAAATATTGGCGATAGTTTTACGCAAGGGGAGGTGCTGCGATTTGGAGGCATACCCAGCTTCGCCCCGGAAATTTTCCGGCGAGCTATCCTGAAAGACCCTTTGCGCCTCAAAGCATTGAAAAAAGGTCTGTCTCAGTTATGCGAGGAGGGTGCCACCCAATTGTTCAAACCGCTACGCAACAACGATCTGATTCTTGGGGCAATTGGGCCTTTGCAATTTGAGGTGGTCGAGCACAGATTGAAAGATGAATATCGGGTAGAGGCACAATTCGAGCCCGTTGGCGTGGCGACTGCCCGCTGGATAGAATGTGATGATGCGAAGATTCTCGATGAGTTCAGGAAAAAGGCGCATGACAATCTGGCACTGGATCACAGTGACAGTCTTGTTTACATTGCACCGACAAGAGTAAATTTGAGTCTCACTGAAGAACGCTGGCCAGACATTCGTTTCCGCGCGACGCGAGAATATTGACGTTTTTGGCCGCGGTACCAGATAGCGAGCAACTATAAATTTGTGGAGTGATCGTGGCAAAGCAGAAATTCGTCACCAAACAGGTCGTTGCCTGGGCCCTTTATGATTGGGGTAATTCTGCATTTGCCTTAAGTGTGCTGGCGGTCCTGTTCCCGCTTTTTCTTGGCAGCTACTGGAGCGCCGGCGATGACGGTGGCCTCGTCACTGCACGACTCGCCTGGGTAACTGCCGGGTCGAGTCTTATCGTTTTCGTGCTGGCACCGATACTAGGTATCCTTGCTGACGGTGGTGGCTATCGAAAGCGTTTCCTTTTCGTCCTGGTAATCATTGGCGCGATCAGCACAGCGTCCCTGAGTCTGGTTGGCGAAGGAGGATGGCCATACGCCTTGCTGTTGTACATGCTTGCATCCATTGGTTATTACAGTGCAAACGTATTTTATGACTCGCTAATCATCGATATCAGCACACCACGCTATTTCAGCCTGGTGTCCTCGCTGGGTTTTTCGCTTGGTTATTTTGGCGGGGCGTCGCTACTGGCACTGCACGTGTGGATGCTGAACTCCCCGGAAACATTTGGCTTTCAGACATCGGTTCAGGTGATTCAATTTGCCTTTGTCTCTGTTGGTATCTGGTGGTTGTTGTTCCTGATGCCACTGATGTTTATTGTCCGAGAGAAAAAATCACCTGCAGTTTCCGGCGAGAATACCGTGCAAGCGGCTTTTCGCAAACTGGTCGCGACCGTCCAGGAAATTCAAAAATATCGCCAGGCCATGTTGTTCCTGATTGCGTATTGTCTTTACATTGGCGGCGTATTCACCGTCATATTCATGGCAGTCAATTTCGGGCAGCGGTTGGGATTCAGTCAGACAGACCTGGTCAAAGCGTTATTGATTACGAATTTTGTCGGTTTTCCAGCAACTCTGGCTTATGGGGCATTGGGGCATTGGCTTGGCCCCAAAAAGGCGATTCATATTGCGCTTGTGGTTTACGTCGGCGTCGCATGCTGGGCGGTCTTCCTGCGGGATGTCAGTCAATTCTACGCAATGGCAATTACCATTGGTTGCGTGCAGGGCGGCGTGCAGGGAATGAGCAGATCGCTGTATGCGTCGCTGATACCACCGGATAAGTCGGGCGAGTTTTTCGGTTTTTACAATATGCTGACAAAACTGGCGCACGTGATTGGACCGACACTGGTTGGCATCGGCGTCCTGCTCTCGGATGATCCGAAATTCATGCTGATTACGCTCATTCCGCTGTTTCTGGCTGGCGGCGTAGTCTTGACGAAAGTCCGCGAAGAGTGAAATCAAGCCAATCAGTTGGACCATTAGCCCGGACTATTCATGAATCGTCCGGGCTAGGTGCTGGAGAATTTTCTAACTGCTGCGCGCAGGTCAGCAATCGATTGCTCTGTTGGTGGCCCGTACCTCGCCACCAGGTAGCGCGCCGTAACGTCGCTGGCTGAGTCCCTGAGAGATGCATTGGAATCGCCCAGCCTGGTGGCATAGGCCAGGGGAGATTCGCCGCGATTGGGCGCAAGCCTTGCTCTTTTCGTGAATTGACGATACAGGACCGCCGCTTTGTCTTTGGCGGGCGGGCGATAACGGATGATCAGTAAAAAGCTTATTGCCATGATGATAACTGCGATCAAAGCCAATAACGTCAGCATCATTTGTCGCCAGTCCGGATCTTCCATGCCAAGCCATTCCATGAAGGCGTTTTGATTTTCCGGACCGTATCCCAGTATCCATTCGTTCCAGGCTGCATTGAGGGCATCCCAGGTAAGAGACACCTGGTGGAAGAATTCGGATGGCGCCATCAGCCCCCAACTCGCACCCGCGCCACTAAACATTGCGTCAGACATGCCCACACTAATGCGCTCGGGTGCGACCGCGGAAGTTGGGTCGACGCGTGTCCAGCCGTCATTCTCGAGCCAGACTTCGGTCCAGGCGTGTGCGTCCGACTGGCGGACGATCATATAGCCCCCCATCGGATTGACCTCACCGCCCTGATAACCGAGCACTATTCTGGCCGGTATTCCGGCTGAGCGCATCATGACCGCAAATGCGGAGGCATAATGTTCGCAAAAACCACGCTGAGTTTCGAAGAGAAACTCATCCACTGAGTCGCGACCGAGTGGCGGTGGTTCCAGCGTGTAGAAATACTCTTCTTCGTGAAACTTCCGCATGACGTCGTCGATAAACGTCTTGTCGCTGCCCGCTTGCCGGCGCATTTGCAATGCGAGTTTTGATGTACGTGGATTGCTGCCGTTTTCTGGCAAGCGCAGGTTACTGCGCCGCGAATAGGCCGCCAATGCAGGGTTTAGCCGAAATTTCGGGTAGGACACGGCATTGTAAATGACCCGCTGATCGATGGGCCGCGTACGCGCCAGCTGGTGCTGTTGGCCGACAATTGTCTTGTTGAGCGACCATTCGGAGACAATATCCAAAGCGTAAACCCAATGCTGCCGTGTTGGCTCCATCGTGATTTGATAGCGAACCGGAGCGCCGTAAAATTCCACCTGCCGGTTAGTGTTCCCGGTTGAGATCGGTTCATTGCCAAACCAGGTGCGGCCGTTAAAACGATGCAGGACAAGGCCCCGCCAATACCTATCCCTCGGCTCTGGGACAATGCCATCAAATTTGACTCGAAAAGCGACAGCGTCTGACAAGGACAATGAACTGAGATCACCCGGGCTCATCTGGTCTGACAATCCGCTGATGCCACTGCTGGTGTCAATTGGCACGGCCCAGAACGGATTGGAAATACGCGGAAAAAAGATCCACATTGTTAACATCAGCGGCGTGGCATACAGCATCAGTCGGGCGCTGTTCCGTACTGCCTGGCCAATGTTCGCTCGTGGGCTGGTCGACATCTGTAACCATGCGGTCATTGTGAGCAAGACAGCGACGATGAGATAAGGCAGCGACCAAAGATACTGTTCGCGCAATAACGCGGACATGACCAGAAATATCGATATGAATAGCAGCACGAACTGGTCGCGCCGCTGGCGGGTTTCCAGAAGCTTCAATGCCGCCATTACCGCGAGTAATGCCGAACCCGGGCCAACGCCGCTAATCGAGTCATACGACGCGAGCACTCCGATGAAGCAACATAGTGCCAGGATCAACCGGGCCCAGGTGGGTGGCAGGTGCATGCGCTTTCGCTCTATCTGCCAGCGTCCGGCGGCACAAGCAAGATAGATCGCCATGATCCATGCGGGCAAGTAGGGCACATGAGGCAGCACCGCAAATGTGAGTGCCGCTAGTGTCCAGGGCAGGCTGCCAAGCAGAGAACCGTCAGTGCCGTTATGCCTGGCCATCGACCGCTCCAGCCGGGTTGCCAAAAAGGGCAAGTGCTGCCAGGCATCGGTGTCTGTGCGCCCCCCCGTGTGCCGGCGGAAATTCCTGCTTGGGAATGCGCAGCCCGTAGTCGCGCTGGACTCTTTCCGCGTCCAGAATCCAGCGAGTTAAGGTCGACAATCGCGCTTCAACGTCCTGGGAATCTATCTGCTCGAAGTCAAGCCATTGGCTGCTCGTATCCGCCCCGGAAAACTGCTTTGTCAGCAGGTCACCACTGCGTGCATAGGCTTTCCATGAGACATGGCGCGGTGAGTCACCTGCGTGAAATTTCCTCAGGCCGGCGAAATCTTCCTCGCCACGGGCGTCATGCTGGCGGTGACCGCGAGCGGTTTCCGTGGGCGGCGGCTCCGGCGCGTCGTCGGCGGGACAGGGGTAAACCAGCCCCGTCAAATCCATATGCAACCACGTCCAGGCGCGAAACATTTCGAACGGAAACAATGTTTGTATGCCAAAACGCTGCAACTCGATGTGGCCCCGACGTCTCGTCGGGATTTCCAGATGTAGAACGCGGCTTTCACCCGGTGCCAGGTCATCTATCTCGCTGACAGTATTGCCGACATACAGCTGCAAATGATGGCGATACTTCCCGGAGTGGTTGGTAATTGCGATCTTGAAGTCGGCGAGCTGACCCGCGTAAACCGGATCGATACCGGCGAAACTCACCTCAAGGCCTACCAGGTTTCGCTGGCACTGGTGCATCGAGATGAAACCCAGGCCGATCAGCAGAAACGTCAGCACAAAGGAAAGGTTGTTGTTGTAATTCATCGAACCGAGGAGCATCGCAAAGGTCATCAGACCGAAAATAATGCCAACACCGGTGGGCAGTATGTAAATGCGTCTTGATGCGAGCTGGGTTATCGAAGTGTCTGCGCCTTGCCGCTTGCGCGCCCAGCGCGCTACGCGGGCGTTGATGCGCTCCCGTATCAGCGAACGAATGCTAGGAAATGGCCACGGAATCGAGGACATGTCGACACAATTCACCTGGAGTGCGGTAGCTTGAACCACTGGCTGGCTTCAGACGATGTCCTGCAACAACTGCGAATACGGCCTGCAAATCGTCGGGAAATACGCCGGAGTGATTTTCTACCAATGCGTGTGCTTTCGCCGCAGCGACCAGCGCTAGTGATCCTCGCGGCGACAAGCCAGTCTCTATCTCGGGTGATTCACGGGTGAAGCGGACCAGCGCCTGCACATAGTCAAGAAGCGGTTCACTCATGTGCGTAGCGGCCGCGGCGGCCTGTAAAACTTCTATCTGGTCCGGATCCATTGCTGGATCGAGATCGGCCAGCAGCAATCGTCTGTCACCGCCTTTTATCAATGCGCGTTCACTTTCCTCGTCTGGATAACCAAGTTCGAGTCGCATGAGGAATCGATCAAGTTGTGATTCAGGGAGTGGGAAGGTGCCAATTTGATCGGCAGGATTCTGCGTCGCCACGACGAAGAACGGACTCGGCAGGGAGTGAGTTTTTCCATCAACCGAAACCTGTTGTTCTTCCATCGCCTCAAGCAACGCGCTTTGCGCTTTCGGCGTTGCACGATTGACTTCGTCGGCCAGGACGAGCTGCGCGAAAATCGGCCCACGTTGAAATTCGAAGCTACCTTCGCTTTGCTTGAAAATGGAAACGCCGATGATGTCGGCGGGCAAAAGATCGCTGGTAAACTGGATGCGTTTATAACTCAAGCCCAGAACCCTGGCGAGAGCTTGCGCCAGCGTCGTTTTGCCGAGGCCTGGCAGGTCTTCGATCAGGAGATGTCCACGTGCGAGCAGGCAGGAGAGCGCCAGCGAAATCTCTTTATCCTTGCCAAGAATAATGCTGCCGAGCGCGCGTCTTGCGTCGTCAATTATTGCACGGTGACCGGTCGTCTCCACCGGCACTCGTTCAGCGGTATTTCCGCGCTGCATTCGATACTCCTCTCAGCTTGTTCGCAGACCCGATATTCCCGGATATGGGGCCGCATTGCACACAGTCTTGATGCGGTTTGTGACCCAGTGCTCAAATCACGCCAGTCTCCTACGCCTGGCTGTCGAGCTTTTCGATTTGTTCAGCCAGTTGCTCTAGCTGTTTTTCGAACTCAGTTATGCGTTTTCTCTCCTGTGTGACCACAGTAGCCGGGGCATTGTTCACAAATTTCTCATTATCGATCTTGCCGCGACTTCGCTTGAGATCGACCAGTACTCGTTGTTCGAGTTTTTTGAGGCGTGCCCGTTCGGCATCAATGTCGATCAGCCCCGCCATCGGCACGAGCAATCGCATGTCGCCGAGGAGGGCGGTCGCTGATGCGGGTTCGGCGTCCCCTTGCTCGAGAGGCGTAATGGATTCGACCCTGCCGACTCGTTGCAGGATGTTCTGGTGGCGCAAAGCGAGCTCGCGATCGTTCGCTGACGCCTCCTGCAAGAGTACCGGCAATGGTTTGCCCGGCGGTATGTCCATTTCTCCGCGAATCTGCCGAATTCCCAGGATGAACTGCATCACCCATTGCAATTCTGTCTCGGCATCATCGTCCTGCCAGTCATCATTAATCTGCGGGAAGGGCTGCGTCATGATCGTGTCGCCGGTAGCGCCAACCCGTTTGCCGACCTCCAGCCAGATTTCTTCGGTGATGAACGGCATCAACGGATGCAGGAGTCGCAGGATGATTTCGAGAGCTTCCGCGAGCGTCTGGCGGGTGCCCCGTTGCTCGGCCGGATTTGCCTGCTCGGACTGAAGTACCGGTTTTGACAATTCGAGGTACCAGTCGCAGAACTCGTGCCACGTGAATTCATAAATCGATTGCGCCGCAAGATCCAGCCGGTAATTGGAAAAGTGCTCGTGGACTGCAGCTATTGTGCGATTCAACCGCGACCGAATCCAGCGGTCGGCCGCGCTGAATTTTACGTCGCCTTCGTCGAGTTGCTCCGTATTCATCAACACGTAGCGCGACGCGTTCCACAATTTGTTGCAAAAGTTCTTGTAGCCTTCGATGCGACCGAGTTCGAAGCGGATATCTCGCCCGGTCGTTGCCAGTGCGGCAAAAGTAAACCGCAGTGCATCGGCGCCGTATTCTGCAATGCCCTGAGGAAAGTGCTTGCGAGTGGCTGCGTCGATTTTCGGTTTCAGATGCGCCTGCATCAGGCCGGCAGTACGCTTCTCCAGCAAGGTGTCCAGATCAACACCGTCGATCAGATCGACCGGGTCCAGGACGTTACCCTTTGACTTGGACATTTTCTGACCGTCCTGGTCGCGAATCAAGCCATGTATGTACACTTCGTGAAACGGCACATCCCCCATGAACTTAAGGCCCATCATTATCATCCGGGCCACCCAGAAAAATATGATGTCAAAACCGGTGACCAGCACCTGTCCTGGGTAATACGTTTTTAGGGCGGCGGTGTCCTGCGGCCAGCCCTGGGTACTGAACGGCCATAGCGCGGATGAGAACCAGGTGTCCAGGACGTCTTCGTCCTGGCGCAGCGGAACGTCGGCGCTGAGTGAATTTTTCTCTCTGGCTTCCGCTTCATTCCGGCCGACATAGATGTTGCCGCTGTCGTCGTACCAGGCTGGAATTCGATGTCCCCACCACAATTGCCGACTGATACACCAGTCCTGGATGTTGTACATCCATTCGAAGTAGGTCTTTGACCAATTTTCCGGTACGAACCGAATCCGCCCGCTTTCAACGGCCTCGATCGCCGGACCGGCCAGCGGTTTGATGTTGACGTACCACTGATCCGTCAAATACGGCTCCACAATGGCGCCGCTGCGATCACCCCTGGGCACATTGCGTTTGTAGTCTTCAATTTTCTCCAGCAAGTCGAGCGCTGCAAAATCTTCGACAATTTTATCGCGCGCGGCTTCGCGAGTGAGGCCCTGGTATTTCTTCGGCACGGTATCGTTCATGGCCGCGTCATCATCGAGAATGTTGTAGATCGGCAAGTCGTGACGCTTGCCTATTTCATAATCGTTGAAATCATGTGCAGGCGTTATTTTTACGCAACCCGAACCGAACTCCGGGTCGACATAGTCATCGGCGATGACCGCAATCCTGCGCCCGACCAACGGCAATATCAGTTCTTCACCCACGAGGTGCTTGTAGCGCTCATCTTCAGGATGTACGGCGACCGCGCTGTCGCCGAGCATGGTTTCCGGGCGTGTTGTCGCGACGACCAGGTAGCCGTCACCGGAGGCCAGCGGATACCGAAAATGCCAGAGGTGGCCGTCTTCTTCAGTGGGCAATACCTCGAGATCGGATAAAGCGGTGTGCAGCACCGGGTCCCAGTTGACGAGCCGTTTTCCGCGGTAGATCAAGTCTTCTTCATACAGTCTTACGAAGACTTCGGTGACCGCCACAGAGAGTTCCGGATCCATGGTGAACCGGTCCCGGCTCCAGTCCAGAGATGCGCCCATGCGTCGAAACTGCTTTTCGATCTGCCCACCGGATTCACTCTTCCACTCCCAGACACGTTTAACGAATTCCTCACGGCCCAGCTCCTTGCGGCTGGTTCCGGCGGATTCCAGTTGTCGCTCCACGACCATTTGAGTCGCAATCCCCGCGTGGTCCATGCCGGGTTGCCATAGCGTATTTCGGCCCATCATGCGGTGGTAGCGAATCAGGGCATCCATGATCGTGTCCTGGAATGCGTGACCCATGTGCAAGGTGCCAGTGACATTAGGTGGCGGAATAACAATGCAATACGGGTCGGCATCTCCACTTGGGGCGAAATAGCCGTTCTTTTCCCAGCGCTCGTAGTGACGCTGTTCGATTTCGTGAGGTTGGTAGGTCTTTTCCATCGGGCTCGGTTCGGTCAGTGAAGCAAATAATGGTGAGAATCGGTATTGAGCAGCAGATAATTGTTGTCGCTGTTACCCATTTGTAGCGTCGTTGGTCAAACAATCATTACAGGCTGCTTTCGTATTGTCTTACAATTTGTGCGTGTCGAGGGTATGCCCCATTTCGCGGTATTGTGCATAGCGCTTCCTGCTCTCCCGTCGGGATTCCTCATCGGCGGTTACAATCTCCGCCACTCGTGGAATAGCGTCGCACTCGGCAGGAACCTGTTCTGCCAGATTGATGAGCAAGTCCGTTTGCTTGCGCGGTGAGCGTTCTTTGCCGATCGTGATCGGTGCTTCCGGTTCACCGCTGCTCGCACCCGCAAGCTCGTGGGGGATGAAACTGCCATCGTCAAAGGTCCACAACAACTCATCGAGTTGCTCGGCGACACGCTGGTCTGCGGTCTGGATGTGCACCGTGTTTTTGAGCCGGTATGCTTTCGCCGCCAGGCGACACGCAAATTGAAGGCGGGAACGATCGCCCGACGTGCCCAATACGTAGAAATCGATCCGCGCCACGTCGAGTTACGGCAATGCGCGGGCGCGCCGCAACATGAACTCAGTCAGCATTGGTACCGGTCGGCCTGTGCCGCCTTTTCGCCCGCCCGAACGCCAGGCAGTGCCCGCGATATCGAGGTGTGCCCAGCGAAGGCCTTTCGTGAATTTGCCCAGAAAACAGGCGGCGGTAATAGCACCACCTTCGCGCCCGCCAATGTTGGCAAAGTCGGCGAAATTACTCTTTAGTTCGTTCTCGTATTCGTCCGCCATCGGCATCGGCCAGCCACGGTCGTCTGCAGCGATGCCGTCCGCGTTCAGCTCTGCGCTGAGACTGTCATCGTTGCTCATGATTGCCGTCCGGTGGTGTCCCAGCGCAATGACACAGGCACCGGTTAAAGTTGCTACGTCGATAATTGTCTCCGGCTTGAATCGTCTTGCGTAGGTCAGGGCATCGCACAGGATCAGGCGCCCCTCGGCATCGGTATTAAGAATCTCAATTGTCTGACCGGACATGCTCTTGACGATGTCTCCGGGCCGCGTCGCGGTGCTGCCGGGAAGATTCTCGCAAGTAGGGATGACGACATTCAGGTTGATGGGCAATTTGAGTTGCGCAACGATTGCAATGGTGGCCAGAACGGATGCTGCGCCACACATGTCATATTTCATTTCATCCATGCCGGGTCCCGGTTTCAGGGAGATGCCGCCAGCGTCGAAGGTAATACCCTTGCCAACCAGCACGGCAGGTTTTTGATTCGACGTACCCTTGTATTTCATCACGATGAGTTTCGCAGGCTCACTCGTACCATTGGTCACGGATAAAAAAGAAAGCATGCCGAGGCGCTTGATTTCCGCTTCGTTCAAAACGCGTGTTTCCAGATTGCGGTGTTTTTTCGCAAGCTGCTGGGCGGTCCGAGCCAGGTAACTGGGCGTGCACACATTAGGCGGCAGGTTACCCAGGTCTTTTGCAAGCGACATGCCGGTGACAATCGCATCTGCATGCTGGCAACCCAGTGCGACTTGTTTCGCGTCGCCTCGCTTGCCCAGCGCGATGCCGATTTTATTGAGCGGCATACCACGCTTTTTGCGGCCACTCTTCATTTCATCAAATTTATAAAGCACATTGCCAATGGTCTCAACCGCGTAACGGGCGAGGTAATAGGGTGATGTGCCGTCAACGTTTTCCAACGCCAGGTAGTTCGCAATATCCTTGATTTTCGTATGGCGAACTGCGTTTATGGCTGCGGCCACTGCTTTGCGATACTGTCTAACACCGAAATTGGCAGGGTTGCCGAGGCCCACCAGCACAACGCGTTTTGCTTTGACGCCATCCGGGTTCTGCAATACCGCACAATGGCCGAGATGAGTGGATACGTCACCCTCACGAATCATTTCCGCAATCGCTCCGCCGGTGGCCGTATCGATTTCTTCGGCGGCAATCCCAAGTTTTGCGCGATCGTAGACGCCGACAATGATGCAGCTGCTTGCCAGACGTCCTGCGCCGGCTGTGGTTGTAAAATAGTCCATCTTGCTGTTTTTTGCCTTTCCTGCGGCCGCCGTTCAATTGCGAACTAACGCCTGTTCATCGGGTCTCTTAACATTGCCGTTACGGGCTCCTGACAGTATCAATTGTGACTGCAGGGCTGTCCCGCGCAAATCAAAAGCGGTAGTCTAACTGATCCATACACCATTAGTGAATATGGGGTTTCTTAGAGAAATCACCGATATAGCGATGACTCGTATACTTGATCGATACATTTTCCGAGAGGTTGCAACGAGCTGGATTGGAGTGACCGTAGTGCTCCTGTTCATTCTGCTGACCAACCAGTTCGCGCGGGTATTGGGTGATGTGGCGAAAGATAAACTACCGAAGGATGCCATTTTTCAGATCATCGGGCTGACAGGCCTGCAATACCTGACCATTCTTGTGCCGATCGGACTATTTTTGGCTATCTTGCTCGCTCTTGGCCGCTTGTATGCAGACAGTGAAATGCCCGCCATGATGGCTTGCCGGGTGGGTCCCGCCGGAATTTACCGCCCCATACTCTGGCTGACCCTACCACTTGTCATCGGTGTCGGCTGGATTGCAATCGATATCGGGCCCCGGGCACTAACTGAAATTCAGCGAATTGGCGTGGAAGCGATTCGCCAGGCCGACCTCGCCAGCATCGAGCCTGGCAAATTTGTCAGTAGTGGTGCCGATGGAGGCGTCGTGTATGCAGAAGAGGTGCTCGGCCCCGGGCTACTGGAAAACGTTTTTCTTCAGCGGGTGGATGCTAATGGCAAAATGGAAGTGGTGGTGGCCGAGCGAGGCGAGCAACGCGATTCTGATGATCCCAATGTGCGGTTTTTCGTGCTGCAAAACGGGCGACGTTACAGCGGGATACCGGGAACCGCGCAATTTACGGTAATGGAATTTGCGGAGCACGGCATTCCTTATCGATTGCCGGATGCGTCCGAGCCAAAACTGGAAGCCCGGGCAATGCGCACTGCCGAATTGCTGCGCTCGGATACCCTGGAAGCCATCGCAGAATTGCATTGGCGCATAGGAATTCCGCTGGCGACATTGATTCTCGCGATCATCGCCGTACCGTTGAGCAAAAGTCAGCCCAGGCAGGGACGGTACGGTCGAATTGCCATAGGTCTGCTGGTATTTATCATCTACCTGAATCTGCTTTCTGCCGGCAAAGCGTGGCTTGAGCAGGGTGCAGTACCGGTGAGCGTCGGCATTTGGTGGGTGCATGGGCTGATGCTGACTGTCGCTATGACCATGATCGGCCTGCAAAACGGCATTCATCGCCGCCTGTTTGCGTGAGTGGCAATCAATGAGCCTTCTCAGTAAATATTTAATGCGGGTGATTCTGACGAGCACTCTGCTCGTCTTGCTGGTATTGCTCGCGTTAGCTGTCCTGTTCGAATTTATCGGTCAGGTTGACGATGTCCAGGGTGATTTTGGCATTCTGCAGGCGCTTTTGTTTGCCGTCCTGCGTTTGCCACAATTGTCGTTCGAAATGATGCCCGTAGCTGCACTCATCGGATCGCTGCTCGGACTTGGCGTGCTGGCAAATAATAGTGAACTCGTGGTGATGCGCACGGCCGGCGTCTCGGTCGTGAGATTAGCGGGAATGGTTGCGCTCAGCGGGGTAACACTGATGATTGCCACCGCACTGATCGGTGAATTCATTGGGCCACCGCTCGATTATTTCGCACGCAATATGCGCGACGAAGCCCGCCACGGAAATCAAGGGCGTGATGTTGGCAATGCGGCGTGGGTGAAAGACGGGCCCATCATGTTGCACCTTGAGCGTGTCAATACGGATTTCAATTTTGGCAGCGTTTACCTGTTTCGATTCAATGAAGACCACACGCTCCGCTCGATCGCCATAGCAGAGAATTCGGCAATAGACGAGAACGACAAATGGATTCTTGAAAATTTTCGCGAAACCAGATTCCTGGACGATGGGGTACAGGTCGTATCGTCTGCACTCGCAATAGAATCACTGCATATCGACAGCGATGTTCTCGGCATATCGTTGGTCAAACCAATCAGTTTGTCGGCTCGTGGATTGATGACTTATATCAACTATCTCAAGACCAATGACCTGAAGGCGATCCGCTATGAAATGGAATTGTGGTCGCGGGTAGCTACCACGGCGACAGTTGCGATAATGCCCGTTCTTGCACTGGCTTTCGTCTTCGGCTCGTTGCGATCTTCGGGTGCGGGGGGGCGGCTGATGATCGGCGTGATGATTGGTTTGGGTTATTTTCTCGCCAGTGAAACATTGTCGAGTTCGGGCCAGGTGTTCGATCTGGACCCTGCGCTGGTTACATCGCTGCCGACAATAGTGTTGCTAATGATCACCGTTTTCGCGTTGAGTCGGGTTCACTAGCCCGGGTTAGCAGTCGGTTGAAAAATACAGCTTTCAATACCTTGCTAGTCAGCCAGTTAGGTGGCCAGTTTTCGCTTACGCGGATAATATCGCAGCCGCGTTCCCGACAACCTGTCGTGCCAGGTCAGATTATCCCGATCAAATAGCTGCCACCAAAAGCCAAGGCCAACGGGTAGCCACGAGAGAAGCGCGGCGAAGAATCGAATTGTCGACTGGCTCAAGCTCGGTTTCCCACCTTGCATTGTTTCGATTCTCAATCCCCACGACTGCATCCCCAGTGTACGGGCGTGATAAGTCCAGAATCCAACGAAGAAAAGATACGTGATAAAAAACAGAGTTAGCTGGTACACAAGGTTTCCCGCGACTACTGGTTCACCCTCCCGTTGGGCGAGGAAGGGCAGCGTGCCGATAAATAAAATTGCGAGGACGAGAAGTCCGTCATAAATCATGGCGCCGCATCTTCGGCGGAGGCTTGCATTGGTCATTAAGGTTTTCTCACGAATTTGAGTGCATTAGCGAAGTTCAGCACGTACCTGCACACTAAAAGTACACGCTCAGGTTTCTGGCTCCGGCGAGTGGGCCCTGTCGCGCTCGTCATACTGACGCCCTATGAATAATGCCAGGGCAGTCCAAATGGCAGCGATTGGTACACAGATGAACGCAATACCGCCGAGTCCGAAACCCAGTGTACCAATCAGTTTGACCGACCAGGTTGTCACTGTATCGCTTGCCCGATAAATCGCCGTGTCGATGAAATTCTTCGCCTTGTAACGCGCTTCCGGTGAGACAACAGCGTAAAGCATGTCAGAAGTCGGTTTCGTCAATCCGAATCCAATCGATCGTCGTAACACTTGTAGCCCCGCCAAAATTACGAATGTCGGGTTAAAGGCGAGCAATGCGAAGCCAATGATTGAAACGACGGGCAGAACTGCAAGCGTTGTACCTACACCCAGATTCCGAACCGAATAGCGAACAATGAGTAGCTGGCCAATCAATGACAGCGCGTTTGTGATGGCATCAAGCAACGCGAACACTTGCGTGTGCTTGTCGGTATTCGGGGATGCGACACCGGCTACGATTTGCTGGCCCGTCGCAGGAAATTCGATACTAACCATCTCCGCCATGAACATGTAGATCACGCCACCGAGGAAGTTGGCTAACAAAAGAGCCAAAGCAATCGAGCTGAAATAACGCGATGTAAATACCTGCCGAATGCCATCCAGGGGGCTTCCGCCGAGCGGCGTGTTGCTTTCAACAGCTTCCTTTTGCGCGCCGGTTTCGTGTTCCAGTGTCCAGCGGCGCAAGCGGTAAACGCAGTAAATAGCAACCAAAAGAAGCAATGAAGAAAGCGGTAGTAAATTTCTGAAACCGATCGGAATCACCACCATGCCGGTCACGATTGGCCCGAGTAAGGCTCCGGCGCTGCCGCCGGCGGATATGACGCCGAACAAACGTCGACATTGTTCTTTCGAGTAAATGTCGGCCATGAAGCTCCAGAAAACCGACACGACAAACAGATTGAAAACACTAAGCCAGACGAAGAATGCTCGTGCTATCCAGATTTGATTGAGCGCGCGCGCTTCTGCATAACTGAACGCAGCGAAAAAAATCAGGATATTCGCGATAAAAAAATAGTAAACCCAGGGCAGAAAGGTCTTGCGCGGAAATCGAGATGCCACCCAGCCAAACACGGGCGTCGCCAAAAGCATGACGACAAAAGTGCCGGTAAAAAGCCATGGGATGTTTTCGGTGCCGCCTACGATGGCCATCGCCTCGCGTACGGAACGAAGCATGTAATAGGCGGCCAGAAGGCAAAAGAAATAGGCGAATGACCATGCGACAGCCGCAAACTCTTCGCGACGGATGCCCAGGGCGCGGGTGATCAAGGCTGCTGGAGACCAGATGGATTCAGGCTGATTCATCGCTTGTCCGGAATGATGATGATTGCTTCATTTGTCCTGCGTTGGGTCGGCGACCAATCCTTCAGGTACTATCTACAAGTACGGCGGATCGCGCAAGCACCTTGGGTGATTCGGATAATGAGAATAATTTGAGAGGGGGAACGCTGTGGAAGCAGTAGCAATCGTTACAGTACTTATTTTGATGCAGGCATTCTTGTTTGCTTTTCAGGTAGGACAGGCGAGGGTAAAGCATGGGGTCAACGCACCGGCGACATCCGGCCATGAGGATTTTGACCGCGCCTACAGAGTGCACCAGAACACCATGGAACAAATCGTACTGGTGATTCCGGCGCTTTGGATCTTCGGCACGTTTGTCCACGGACTTGCCGGTGCAGGCGTAGGAGTCGTATTTCTGATTGCTCGCTTTATTTATCGTGGATCTTATCTAAATGACCCGTCCACCCGCTCCTTGGGTTTTGGACTTGGCGCATTGGCACTGGGCGTTTTGATGTTGGGCGGATTGATTGGTGCGGTCATGAAGATGATTGCGGCATAAAGGTTTTCTGCGCTTCTAAACGTTTTGCACAGTTTCATGGGCTTCCAAGTGAGGCAGCTTTGGTAAATCCTTTACACGGTTCCCGGATGACCCGGGAATGGAATTTTTTAGTGTAAAGGAGAGAAACATGGCAAAACGGAATTTTGCTTTTGTGTCATTGATATTGCTCGGAGGAATTTTTTCGGGGTTGAGAGCGAACGCGCAAACAATGACGTTCGATGATGGTTGTGCGGCCCTGAACGACATCATTCGGCAAAGCCTGGTAGCCGCAGTTATTTCGGGGTATGCGTATCCAGGAGACAATTTCGGTCCGGACTACGGTGGTGCGCAGTCGTGTACCAATACGACCGCCGCCGTCACGTCAGCTTTCAGTGCCTCGCTTAACGATATGAATATCATCACCCGTTGGAATGCGCTGCAACCCGTAACAGGTGTCGCTTGTACCGGGTATGACCTGCGTGCCTGTAATCCATTTCCCGATCCGTTGGGACCGTCGCTGAAATCGGGTGATCTGGCCTTTGTCCACAATAGCTGGCAACGAGTCAGAAACATCGTGATCGCTCATATGCCCTGGGGAGTTGCGAGCAATATGAGTTATTTCAATCCGCGCGAACTGGCATCCAGTTTGCGTGCGACCAGGGTCGGTCCATTGCAAATCGAAACGGGCTCGATTGGCAGTCTGTATTGAAGTGTAATGGCGTTAATGATTGTTGGAGACATAAGCGACGACATGCAATGTCAGAAGCGAAAATAGGAGACATTGATGACGGCATTGTGACCGGTATCTCTCGACCAATTCCGATAAAGTCTCTTATCCTGCCGACCGGCCGTCCATCGACATGATTCCGTTCGCTAGAGTGCGAGGATCGTTGGTTAAAGGACGCTACCGATCGCAATCGACACAGTCGAGTGGCTATGCGTTCGCTAACAAGAATGAGAGATTGACCTGGGCGATGGTAACCCAGGGAACAGAGGACAAAAATTGACGCCAAAAGAAGGTGGCTGTCTGAACGTTCGGATTTTAGCCCGATACGTTCGTGCAGCATTACAATTTATTCCCGCCAGCATCCCACCTGGTTTCTTGTTCCAGCACACCGTTTTCGTAGTAGTTTTTAGAACTCTTCTGGCCATTGTCGTGCCATTCAATTGCTGCCTGGCTCCCGTCGACCCAGGCCACAATAGTCGCCTTTTGGTCCGAAGCCGAGGTTCAAGTCAATGAAGCCTCGCCTGAACGGGGGACGGCTGCGTCAAAATGCCTGGCGGGCCATCACCCACCACTGGGTACTCTCCTCCGATGCCGCAAAGTCGAGGCGGAGGATGCCGCCGCCTATCATGAAGCGAAGGCCGGCGCCGGCTGACCATTTCAGATCTTCGTGCAGATCACCGATGTCCCAAGACGGCGCCACGCGGCCAACCTCGACGAAACCGACAATCTGCCACCATCGCCAGGGCCAGTTTCGGATCAACGGCCAAGTGCGGAATGGATCCCATTGCGGAATCAGACGCAGCTCGGCCGCATAATAAATTGCGGCCTTGTCGTTGAACCGCCCTCTGGGGTAGCCGCGCAGCCGCTCCACGCCGCCGAGTGTTGCGCCACGGTTGCTTGGCGGTCGATTGTTAATCCGCACGAAGTCTGGCGCGACCAGTTCAGTTTCCCAGGACGGCACGTAGGCCGTCCACGCAGTCGCAGCAAATACGCGCTGTGCGAAGCGCTCTGTGTCACCGAGATCCCAGTATTTGCTGAAGCTAACCTCGAGACCGGTCCAACTGTTGGCGCTATCAAACCAGCCGAAGTCCCGGCTCACGCGAAATTGAGACAAACTGCCCTGTGTGGGATTCGGGGTAAAATCGCGATTGTCGTACTTAATGCCCACCTCAATACCGTTGGTCGAGACATCGAGCTCGTCGCCCTCTTGCAGCCCAGCCTCCGGTGGAACCAATCCCACGTTCAGAGCGTCAATCTCTATTGTCCTGCGCTGATAGAAGGGGCGGAAGTAGATTAAACTGCGGCCACTGGTGCGCGGATTCCAGCTACCCTGATGGGTCGAACCATCGACCAGCAGGCCGTCGCGCGTCACGTAGCGGTGTGGAGGCGATTCCTTGCCTTCGCCAACGGGGAGCACGTAGCGAAACGTCAGGTGTAGATACGTGTCGAGCCCGCTGCCGAAGACGAAGTCGTTCTGGTCGGAGTCGTTGCTGCCAGTGGGAATCGTATTGGGATCGTACCCAAACTCACCGTAGAAGCGCTGCTGGTCATTACTCATCAGGCCGATGGTCGGATTGAAGAACAGCCGCTCACTGAGCTGCAGATTCTGTAAACCGCCGAACAGCCCGAACGATGAATTTGCGGTGGCATATCCTGTCAGGAACGCGCCATCCTCGGACTGAAACACGCCCTTGCGGTAATACACGGCCCCGATCCCTGTGTCTAATGCTTCGGTCGAGAATGCGTAAGGGACAATGATCGACGGGCGACTGTATTCGCGTTCGGCGTCACTCTGATCTGAAATGATCTCGTCGGCGCGAGCGAGCATGGCGCTGAGGACGCAAGAGACGAGCGTGAAAGAAATTCGGGTCCAACTCATAGCCGCTCCTTCTGAATGGTATTGGGCTTTGTCAACCGCAACTGGTCGTTTCCTATCGTTCAAGACACTACAAGCTCGACGTCCGCTTTGGGTCTATTCTGTTGAAAAACTCCGTATTACGATGATCAGAAAATTCAAAGGAATTTTCAATCGCCTGGTGCGCGAATCACAGATCAATTGTGCCGTTCTGAGTCGCGTCAGGCCGGATTTTCATGCGGCTTCTGCTACCCCCTCGTAACTACAGTACTCAATGTCGCTCAAATCGCAA
>SMVB01000715.1_pt1 | contig 63381 bp, 62 predicted proteins | sample 2456461 | NCBI WGS metagenome assembly SMVB01 (sample SAMN11095934, study PRJNA526329) | marine sediment metagenome | biome: Marine sediment; feature: Surficial sediment; material: Deep marine sediment; isolation source: Hadal surficial sediment | place: Pacific Ocean | collected 2014-05 | depth...
GTTTTTCTTTGTATTAGTTCAGGGTCTGGTTAGGTTTTGACGATGCAATTCCAGTTGGCCTCTCGCATTATGACCAAGCAGGCATGCTGTTTTCCGTAGTGACAACGACAGGTGAGCGGACACGGCGTAAAGGAACATTGTCAGATGTTATTCTTGCGGCGAAGACGATGTGTCCACTTGGGTCATGGTGGGCCACCGATTCCGGTTTCGTGGCAGCCTTTTTCTCTTTGGGGGCGTCCTGGGCAGGACCCGGCCCTGAATCTGGAAAGATCAGGCAGCGAATAAAATAGCGATCGCCCGCTTTGCGGGCGATCGCTACCTGGATTACTCCGTAGGGAGCGCGTCCAGACCTTCACGCAGCTTGGTTGCCCAATTCCGCGCGAGGCGTCGAACTTCCAACCAGGTCGTGGCGGGGCTGGATCGCATTGCGGTGCCGCCTGATCGCCCGGCAGTACGGCGTTCGACAGCACGCGCTATGGTTTCACCACTCATGGAGTCGGTGATCTCCAGAATCAATGTTGCTTCACCGATATCCGAAAGATAGACATCGCTGCGACCCACTCTTTCTGGCGGCACACGTGACATGATGTCGTGCAGGCCACCGCGAATGATCAGTACGTTGGGTCCAGGCGTATCGGTTACCGTAAACCGCGTGCTTTTCGCGAGTTCTTCCCGGAAAACCTTCGTTACTTCTTCTTCAAGTTTGGCTTTGTCCTTGTCGTCGATCCAGAATTCCGACGCACTGAAACTTGACCGCATATTGGCGCTGGTTTTCTTTACCGCACGGAATTCAAAAAATGCACCGCCAGCAATGAACTGGTCGTATCGCGAAAAATCGATGTCAGGATCAGCCCATGCAGTCTTGAATGCCGAATTATCGATCAGATGCAGTCCGTCAAAGGACACTTCTGCATTTGGGCCTTGCTGAATTGTCGGTGGAGCGGTACTGCAACCGACGATGGCCGCTGCTGCGATGGTCAAAAGAATTTTTTTCATTGTGTATTACCTTCTGTGTTGATATTGCGAGTAACAAAAATCGACAATTATCCGCGTACGTTATTTATGTGTGTGGAAAGGGCACCTGCCAAGTATTTTTGGGTTATCCGGTACAGAACCACCCATTGTAAAGTCAGAATTCCTGCTGAGGCAAGCTAATTGATGGCCTCCAATGCACTTTTTTGCCGAATGCATCAAAGGCATTATCATGCCCTGGTGAATTGTTGCGGGATTATCGAGGATTTTTTACCGATTGATCATCAAGGAAAGGGCCCGCCGATCGTGAACAGTGCAATAAAAATGCGGGTATTGCCCCGGCGGAGCGATGCAGGCTGCCGGTTTCGAATCTATGAGAATCGATCCATGAGCGAATGCCATCGAAGCACGGCAGGCAGGAACCAGGGCGTTCCGTTGTAAAATGGTTTTGTCTTGAATTGAAGGTCATCAAGTGCGGTAGCACCGTGCGGATCGTCCATCATTTTCAGTGCGACTTTTTGGCCGTAGAAAGTGGATCTACCAATGCCGGAGCCGCAATATCCCATAGCGTAGAAAAGCCCGTCATGCTGCCCTAAATGAGGAACATGATCGAACGTGTAGGCGACAATACCGGACCAGCCGTGGGAAATCTTGACACCCTCAAGTTGGGGGAAAATCCGGATGAGTTGTTGGTGCAAATCCCGTGTGTACGCGGCGGGTCGATCATCCAGGTGGAAGGTGCGACCACCGAATACCATGCGCGTCCCATCTGATGACAGCCGGTAATAAAGCATCAGTCGTGAAGTTCCACCAAGACATCGGTCTTTCGGGCTGAGTTCGCGGATGAGGGAAGGCTCAACAGCGTCCGTCGCAATAATCGCGGATCGAATCGGCAGAATTCGTCGCCGAAACCAGCCAAGTGCTTGTGGTGTGTAACCGTTGGTGGCGACGAGTACCTGGTCTGCGTTCAAGCGCTGCTCGCCAATAGCAAGCGTGAATCCATCGGCGTCCTGGCGAATTGCGGTTACTTCAGCCTGGCCAATAATATGTGCGCCAGCGTCATGTACTAGTTCCGCCAAACCGTGCACATATTTGCCGGGATTTAGGTGGCCGTCGCGATGATAGACAACACCGCCGTAATACGCATCGGAACCGATCTCTGCGCGTTGTTCTGAACGCGACACCATGTCAGCATCCAGGCCTACTGCCGATCGCAGTTCCTCGACCTCACGCGCCAGGTTTTCGTAGTGCTGCGGCTTGTCGGCGCCGCGAAATCGCCCGGTTCGACGAAGGTCGCAATCGATCCCTTCATTTGCTATGAATTCGACCAGAAATTCGAGGATGTCCCGGCTCTCGGCCAGCACATTGTGCATCTTGTCCGCACCGTGGCTGGCCGCAAGCCCGGCCAGTCCCAGTTTGTGGTAGCTCGGTCCGATCAGACCGCCGTTCCTGGAACTGCAGCCGCCGCCCGGGCCGTCTTTATCAAGCACAATGACCCTGCGGCCACGACGGGCAAGCGCAAGCGCGGCGCTCATACCGGTAAAACCGGCGCCGATAATTGCTACTTCTGTTTTCGCCGGTAACGAGTTCGGCGTGCCCGTCACCCCATCTGCCAGTGGCTCGCGGGTTTCGTGCCAGTAGGGAGTGTTACAAAATTGCGGGCTAAGGTGAGCGGTGGTCATTGCGGAGCATCTGGGCCCATGGCAGCGCCGGGCTTTTTGCCCATCGTTCCAGAATATGAAATCATAATAGCGTCGATCTTGACTAGCGTGGATATTGTCATGATATCGTGGCGAATTATTCAATTCGACTAGTTCATATTGCGAAACTTAAACGATGCGCCAGCAATCTCAACACAATACACAGACCATCCCGGAGCTTATCGATTCCCAGCAGCCAGGGTGGTCTCTTGCGCAGCGTTTTTACACCGACCCGGCTATTTACGAGCTGGAGCTTGAGCGCATAATTACCCGCAACTGGATTCTAGCAGGACACGAGTCCCAGTTACCCGACAGCGGTGATTTCAAAGTTCTCAATGTCGGTAATGAGTCAGCAATAATAGTGCGTACCGCAACAGAGTCAATCAAGGCATTTGCGAATGTTTGCCGTCACCGTGGGTCACTCGTTTGCCTTGAGAGCAAGGGCAATACACGCGAGTTCAGGTGTCCCTACCACGGCTGGACTTACGATACCGACGGCAAACTCATTGCTGCCCGAAGCATGCCGAAAGATTTCGACAAGCAACCCTATTCGTTGAACAAAGTGTCTGTTGAAGTCGTGCACGGCTTGCTGTTCGTTTGCTTTTCCGACTCCCCGCCGTCGCTTGAAGGGGCGAAGAGAGCGCTGGCAGAGCCAATGGCAATGTTTGACTTCAAGAACCTCAAAGTTGCCGCGCAGAAAACCTACCCGATATCCGCGAACTGGAAACTAGCCATCGAGAATTACCAGGAATGCTATCACTGTGCAACGGCGCACCCCGAATACGCAAGGTTGCACACACTCATGCTTGATGCGCCAATGCAACAACGCGTACAGCAGCACATGCTTGAGAAAATGGAGGCATGCGGTTTGCGGAAAATCGAGATTGACCGGATAGACATGAAGGCGGAAGCGGGCGAGCAGGGCTATGGATACAGCCGCACCGCCCTGTTCGACGGCTACAAGTCCGGCAGCAAAGACGGGCAACCGCTTGCCCCGTTATTGGGCAAACTGACGGACTTTGATGGCGGCGCTTCGGACTTTACCTTTGGCCCGTTTTCGTTTTTACTCGCGTACAGTGATCATGTTGTCGCGTACGTGTTTACGCCAGTGGATCATGATCACTGCCAGTGTGAAATATATTGGCTGGTTCGTGGCGATGCGATTGAGGGAAAAGACTATAATCGTGATGAACTCATGTGGTTGTGGGACGTGACCACCGCTGCGGACAAGAAAATCATCGTCAACAATTCGAAAGGTATTCATTCAAAATATTATGAACCGGGGCCCTTCTCTGGGATGGAAGGTGCCGAAAAAATATATATCGAGTGGATTCTCCAGGAACTCCGCCGCGAAGCCTGATTAATGAAAACATATGACGCTATTGTTATAGGCGCTGGCCACAACGGTCTTGCCAATGCGGCTTTTCTCGCCAAAGCCGGACTCGATGTCGTGTGCGTCGAAAAAAATGACTACATTGGTGGCGCCACTGCCAGTCGAAATTTGTATGAAGACTGGATCTATTCGAACTGTTCCTACGTTTGCAGCCTGCTTCGACCCGAGATATACCGGGCGCTCGAGCTTCATCGGCATGGTCTGCAGGTCACGCCTTTCGGTGGGTCCGTCACTTTCATGGAAAACGGCGACTACTACGGCTCCTATCATGATCAAGAAGCAGCCTATCGCGAAATGGCACGTCACTCGCAGCATGATGCCGACGCCTACTCGCGATACGCCGCCGATACCCTACGGCAATGTCGGCTGATACGGGATTTTCTGCTGAAGACCGCACCCGATCCAACGTCGTTCAAGCTCAGAGACCTGCGAGAGCTCCTGTCGCTCGGCCAGAAATTTCTGGAGATGGGTGAAGACAGGATTTATGAATCCATACGTTTCTGGACCATGAGTGTTGCCGAATACCTTGATGAATACTTCGAGAGCGATGTCATAAAGACCGCAATGTCAGGCAGTGGCATTATCGGTACAGCCCTCGGGATCCACTCACCGGGTACTGCATACGTTTTGTTACACCACCAAATGGGAGACGTCGATGGCAATATTGGCAGCTGGGGGTTTGCACGTGGTGGCATGGGTGCGGTGGCCGAGGCACTGGCAGGCTCATTCCAGTCCTATGGTGGTGAGTTGCGTACAGACTCCGGCGTGGAAAAAATTGTCGTAAAGAATGGTCGTGTCAAGGGCGTTGCCCTGGAGAATGGCGAGGAAATTGACGCACGCATCGTGGTATCGGGAATGGACGTGAAGCGCACATTCCTGAAATGCATGGATCAAGGCGATTTGCCAAAGCCCTTTTATGATCGGATCAGCAATTTCAAGATTCGCGGCTCCTCGGGCAAGTTGAATATTGCACTGGACGGCATGCCGACGTTTCCAGCACTGCCCGGTGGCAGCCCTCTGTATAACAGCGACATGCATTTCATTGATTCAATGGAGCGGATGGAACGTGCATACGATGACTGGAAAGAGGGCACCTGGTCGAAGGACCCCTACATCGACATGGTTATCCCAACGTTGATGGATCCGACGATGGCGCCACCTGGCAAGCACTTCATGAGTTGCTTTGTGCAGTATTGCCCGTACCAGATCGAAGGCAGGCCCTGGACCGATGCGGAGCGTGAAGCATTCGGCCAGACGGTCGTTGACCAGATTGCGAAACACAGTCCGGATTTCAAGGATTTGATATTGCACATGGAAATTCGGACGCCGCAGGATATCGAAAGGGAAATCGGCATCACGGAAGGAAATATTTTCCACGGCGAGTTGACGATGGACCAGTTGATGTTCAACCGTCCTGTGCCCGGTTATGCACAATACCGATCACCCGTTGCCGGTCTTTACATGTGCGGGTCGAGCACCCATCCGGGTGGCGGCGTCATGGCGGCGCCAGGAGCGAATGCAGCGCGTGAAATACTGTTGGACCTGAAACGCAAAAACACCGTACCCGAGAATTTTGGCGATGACTGACAGATACGACGCGATTGTAATAGGTGCCGGGCATAACGGCCTGGTCTGCTCGGCTTTGCTGGCCAAGGCGGGCAAGAACGTGTTGCTTTTGGAGGCGAACGACCAGGTCGGTGGTGCAGCGATTACGCGAACGTTTGCCGATGGCTATTCGGTGTCCGCCTGTGCACACCTTTTGTACCAGTTGCAGCCACAGGTCTCCAGGGACCTCGGACTAAAGTTCAAAGTGGCCCGCGAGGATTTGTCAACGATTGTGCTTTCTGACGACGGCGAACACGTTCGTTATTGCGGAGGTCGGGTTGCCGGTGTCGGCGACGACGACGTTGCCAGTTTTGCGCGCTTTCACAAACGGATGACCCGCTACTCTGATCTGTTGCGGACGTACTTCAACAAACCACCTCCTCGTCTAGGCACCAAAAACAAACGAGACTGGTTAACTCTGGCCAGGCTTGGCTTTGATGTGCGTCGTCTGCGCAAAGTGGAAATGCAGGAATTTCTGCGCTTGATTGGCATGAATATCCACGATGAACTGACCGAACGATTCGAGAGTCCGCTGCTGAGGGGCGGCCTCGCTCTGGACGCAGTCCTGGGAACGCACCTTGGCCCCCGATCGCCCAACACGATCATGACCTATCTATATCGACTGGCAGGACGACATGGTCGTATTGACGCGCCGCTTGGCGGGATGGGCAGCGTCACCGATGCGCTTGCTCACGCGGCAAGAGAGGCGGGCGTTACGATTCGGACGAGTATGCCGGTCAGGAAAATCACGGTTGAAAATGGCCGGGCGGTTGGTGTCGAAACCGAAAGCGGCGGATCATTTTCCAGTCTGACTATCGTTTCGAATGTGGATCCAAAGCAAACAATTCTGGACCTGGTCGGTGCCCGGCACGTAGAAACGCGTTTCACCCATCGTATTGGTAACATCCGGATGCGAGGCAATGCGGCCAAGTTGCACCTGGCCCTGGACGGTTTGCCGATGATAGATGGCTTGACCAGGAAGGACTTTGGCGAGCGCATTCTGATCGCTCCTGATGAAAATTATGTAGAGCGCGCTTTCAATCCGGCGAAGTACGGTGAGAGTTCGCCATCGCCGGTTCTTGAAATCACCTTCCCAACTGTCTCCGATGAATCGCTGGCGCCGACGGGCAAGCACATTATGTCGGCGATCGTTCAGTACGCGCCGTACGCGCTGAAGACCGGCTGGACTGACGCGGCAAGACAGGATTTCATGCGCTCGGCAATCGCTGCTATTGCACGTTACGCGCCGGACCTTGAGCAACGAATTTCTGCGAGCGAGTTGCTCACGCCGGCGGACATCGAAAAGGAATTCCACATCACCGGCGGACATTGGCATCACGGCGAACTCGCCCTCGATCAGTTCATGTTCGTCAGACCAGTGGCGGGCGCAGCACAATACCAGATGCCGTTGGACGGCTTGTATTTGTGTGGTGCGGGCACTCATCCGGGCGGTGGCGTTAGCGGCGCGGCTGGCCGCAACGCGGCGCAGTATATTTTGCGTGGAGGAAATGCGGCATGAGTATCCAGGAAGTCACACAAGGCATGTTGCGCACACCTTTCCATTCCCGACTGGAAAAACTTGATTCGTTGAATACCTGGCATGACTGGAAAGGGTATTCGAGCGCGGATGCACTTTATTGCGCGGAGACAGAATACTTTGCTGTCAGGAATGCCACGGGTGTGTTCGATCTGACGCCGATGACCAAGTACCGGATAAGTGGACCCGATGCGCTGGATTTTCTCGATCGTCTCGTGACTCGCGATATGCGAAAAATCAGACCAGGCAGAGTCGCCTATGCCCTTTGGTGTGATGATCAGGGACAGGTCATTGACGATGGCACAATTTTTCACCTGCGCGAGGGAGAATACCGGCTTTGCTCCCAGGAGAGGCACCTCGCCTGGTTCACGGCGGCGGCGATTGGCTTCGATGTGTCGATTGTTGTGGAGACAGCAGATATCGCAGCTCTTGCCGTACAGGGACCGACCTCATTCAGCGTGCTCTCTGGCATGGGTCTTGAGGACCTTGGCGACCTGAAGCCATTCGGGCTAACCCATTACGAGTTTGATGGTGCGGAACTCATGGTTTCACGCACCGGCTATACGGGTGACCTGGGTTACGAGATGTGGATCAATGCGGACAAAGCGGAAGCGCTCTGGGATGCTTTATTTGACGCGGGCAAGTTTCACGGCATTCGACCCATCGGGACGAGCGCGCTTGATCTTGTCCGCATCGAAGCGGGATATCTTGCACCGCACGAAGATTTCCTGCCGGCTGATACGACAGTGCGCACTGGACGTACGCGTTCGCCATTTGAGCTCGGTCTCGGCTGGCTGGTCGATTTCAAGAAGCCAAACTTCAATGGCCGACGTGCACTTGCTGAAGAAAAACGCAACGGATCAAGTTGGCGACTTGTGAAACTCGATATCGAAGGCAACAAACCAGCGCACCATTCTTATATCTACGCAAAGAGCAAGAACAACAAAACGGAGATTGGATTCATCACGTCCGCAGCATGGTCACCGGTGTGCAAGCAAAACGTCGCGCTTGGCACAGTGCGGCAGCCGCACGGAAAAATCGGTGACAACGTATGGGTCGAGGTCTATTACCAGCGAGAGATGCACTGGAATCGAGTCATGGCGAAAGCGGTCGTAGTCGACAAACCGTTCTGGTTCCCACCGCGCCGAAGTTTGACGCCACCAGCCGCTTACTAACAGCCTGCTGGGAAACGGCGTTTCCGAATAACTCACAATTTCAATGGCTTACAGCTTGAGAGAAATGCCGGGAGCCGTTGTAGTGCATGCAACCTGATCAATCAGACGGTTTTGCGACCGTCAGCTAATTTCAATTCTGGGAATCGGTTTGTAGCCCGCGGTCTGTCGGCGAGATAGAATCCCCTGCATGCAAAAGCGCATTGCCTTTCTGGCCACCATGATTTTACTTGCCACTTCTGCCAGCGCTGAAGACAGTATGGCTTATGTGTCCGACGTGCCTGAACCGCGTTTGCCGTCCTATTTCCTCGAAATCCCGGCGTCAGTGCCAGGCGTGTTAATTGCAGACGCCGAGTCAGCAACGATGATTCGCTATTCGCAGACGGAGAACGGTCTCAAGGAAAAAGATCGTCGCTATATGTCGGTTGGTCTGCATGGTGTAGGGAAACAACGAGCATGGGATCGTAAGACGCCGCTTGGTGTCTATTTTGTTACGGAAAAACTGGATACCGGAAAACTTGCCGCCAAGTACGGTGTTGCGGCATTTCCGCTTGATTATCCGAACGCTTGGGATCGTTACAAAAAACGAACGGGTTACGGTATCTGGCTTCACGGCGTGGACGCAAATGCACCCGAGAGGCCGCCGCGCGATACCGATGGTTGTCTGGCATTGCCGAATGAAGAACTCGCATTGCTTGCAGACGAACTCATGCCGCACGTAACGCCCATCATAGTCGTGCGAGAAATGCGCTGGTCAACGCCGTCCGAACTGGAATCACTGCGTATCGAATTTCGTATCGCACTCGAGCAATGGCGAGCGAGTCAGGAGGAGGGCGATTTATTTACCTACCTTTCGCTCTATGACGATGCGTTTCGATCGCGCGGTATGGACAAGGAACAATGGTCTGCCTATCGCCTCGGTGTGTTCGATGCTCGCCCGCTTTCCGCGGTGAATCTGGATGATGTGATGTTGCTTGCAGACCCCGAAGAACAAGCGTTATTTGTCAGCAGGTTTAGTCAGACGATGACAACCGAGCAGGGACCCGTCACTACGCGAAAACGCCTCTATTGGAAGCGCAACGACGACAAGTGGCGAATTTTTGCGGAAGACTCCGGTTAGCGAACGCTCTCTCGCGCAACCAGTTCATCAATGACCGCGATAAGATTCGGGTAGCTGCCTGCTTGACCGCCACCAGTCAGGTATTTGCCGTTAACCACAACTGCAGGGACACTGGCAACATTCCAGCGTCTGGTGAGATCTTCCGCGACGCGCATATTTTGCGCCACTTCGAATGAGCTCCACGTATTTTGGAAATCCTCGGCATTCACCCCGAAACGTTCGAATACCGCCTGGATCGCCGATTTGGAAGCGAGGCGATTGCCGCGCCGATGATATTCCAGGAAAACAGCGGTACGAAATCCGGCCGGATCCGCAATCTTGCCGTTCTTGACCAGCACTTCTTCCGTGAAATACAACTGCCCGTGAAGCCGAACGAGTGTGTTCCACATGGCGTGAATGCGTACAAAGCGAACATTGGAGGGCAGGTCTTGTGCCCATTTATTCACATAGGGTTCGAAATCAAAGCAGTGTGCGCAGCCATACCAGAATATTTCCACAACTTCGATTTTGTCTGCACCGCCAACCGTTGGCTGTGTTGGAACCATGCGCGTGAAGTGGGTGCCTTCTTCAAATTTCCAGTCCGCAGATGCGGCACCGGTGTCCGCTTGTGCGAGCATTATTGGTTTGTCACTGGTGTCGGGCTCTTCTTCCGCTGCGGATTCCTCAAACATTTGCGGCTGTGCTTCATCATCGGCGACGGCGTCTTCCTCAACTGCAGTTTCAGCCGGCTCTGTAATCGCCGCAGCCTCTGATTCCACGGCTTCGGGAGCCTGGGAGGGTTCTTGCTCGGAACTGCAGCCGACAAGAAACAGAGAAAATATGGCGCCAAACAATGCTAAATGTTTCATAGGTAATCCCCGGAAAGAACGTTGGGTCTGACTGGCAAAAAAGAAAATGGTTTAAAGGAATTCAGTCAATATTCAAGAAACTTCAATGCAAGCCTTGAACATAAGATGCCACTGCCAGGATTTCCTCTTCGCTCAGTCGTGCCGCAATGTCTCGCATGACGCGGGTTGGCGCATCGGATTTGCGAGTGCCACTGGCATAATCCCGTAATTGTTGCGCGGTGTACTGGGCGTACTGACCGCTGATGGCGGGGTACTTGGCGGCCGGATTGCCGTTGCCGTGAGGCCCGTGGCATGCGAGGCATGCAGAAGCTTCACTTTCCTTGTTGCCGCCGCGGTACAGTGCTTCGCCTTTGCTGATCGACTTCGGGTCGGCAACAGATTTTGCGGCCGGCGTTTGAGCCTCGTAGTAGACCGCGAGGTTGAGAATATCCTCGTCCGAGAGCATCATCGCCTGGCCTGTCATGAGAATGTTTGCACGGGCGCCGCTTTTGAACGCCTGCAGTTGATGCACGGTGTACGGAGCGTGCTGGCCCGCAATGCTTGGCCACGCCGGGTTAACACTGTTGCCACTCGGTCCGTGGCAAGCGCCGCAAAGAACAGCCTTGGCCTGACCGGCTTCTATTGATCCATCGACCAGTCCTTCTGCGCTCACAATGGTGTTGAGTATCAGTGACAGGGAAGCACAAACAACAAACCTAAATCTCATAACTTCTATACCGTTAAACCAGATTGGCGTCGATTGCGCCATTTGGTAATTTATGTGGAATTTTCCAGAATATTCTTCTTGCAGATACCTGTCCTGCCAGCGGCAGGTTGCAGCGATGGCTTGCTGGCCTTGCCGCTGAACCGTTTACCGGTCACTATGGATCGGGCGGTCTGTTAACTCATCAAGCCCCGAATTATACACATATCAGGACCGTATCCCATGTCGCAGTATCCGAACGCAAAATTCATCACCAGTGCCAATAAGGTGGATCAGTTCGTGCCCGATTCGGGCAGCGAGGTGGCCTTCGCAGGGCGCTCTAATTCGGGGAAATCCAGTGCCATCAACGTAATAGTGAATCGGCGCCAGTTTGCCCGGACCAGCAAGACGCCGGGCCGTACCCAACTGGTCAACTTCTTTGGACTGCGTGACGAGGCTCGCCTCGTTGATCTTCCCGGCTATGGTTATGCGCAGGTCTCAAATGCTGTGCGCGATCACTGGGGCCGGCTCCTGACGACCTACATCCAGGATCGAGGCAGCCTGAACGGCTTATTCCTGATCACAGATATACGACGTGGCATCGCCGATTACGATCGACAATTGCTTGATTTCGCAGCAGCAGCCAATTTGCCCGTGCATGTGCTGCTGACCAAGGCGGACAAGCTGAAGCGGGGCAAAGCCGCAAACGCCTTGCTCGCGGCTTCCAAAGAGTTGGGGGACAGGGCCACTGCACAGCTATTTTCCGCGCTCAACCGGCAGGGGCTCGACCAGGCGCGTGCCGCCCTGGAGCAGTTTCTTACAACCCGGCGACCCACGCCGCAAAAGAAAAACCCCGGAGTGTCCTGAGACACCCGGGGCAAGGCCTGCAACCGGTTTGGGGTAACCGTGTTGCCAATCCGCTTAGGGAGGTAAGCGGATGAGCGAATGGGTCGCTCAGTTGATTAGAGCGCCAAATCACCCCCGAGTTCCTTGAATTAAATAATTGATTTTTCTGGCAAAATTGATCCTGTCGGTCAATTTTAATGAGCCTCGTCCCAGTTCATACCCACGCCGGTATCGACAACTAAAGGCACGTCCAGGCTGGCGGCGCTGCTCATCAAATCGACGATCCTGTCGCGAATCGGATCGAGAGCCGCCTCTTCGACCTCGAAAACCAATTCGTCGTGTACCTGCATGACCATACGCGCTGGCACTTCCTCGTCTCGCAGCCAGCCCTGCACGGCGATCATCGCCATTTTGATGATGTCCGCAGCAGAGCCTTGCATCGGGGCATTGATTGCACTGCGTTCCGCATATTGGCGACGCTGCGCATTGCGGTCGTTGATCTCGGGCAAATACAGGCGTCGACCGAACAGGGTCTCGACGAAACCGACCTCGCGAGCATTCAATCGCGTGGCATCCATGTAAGATTTGACTCCCGGGTAGCGGTCGAAATACAGGTCTATATATTCCTGTGCCTCACCGCGACCGATGCCCAGTTGCTTGGCCAGACCGAACGCCGACATGCCGTACATGAGGCCGAAATTGATCGCTTTGGCTGAACGCCGATGCTCTTTCGACACATCCTCCAGGGCAACCTCGAAAACTTCCGCAGCCGTTGCCTGGTGAATGTCGCGGCCTTCCGCGAATGCGGCGAGCAGTCCCTTATCGCCGGACAGGTGCGCCATGATCCGCAGCTCGATCTGCGAATAGTCTGCCGACAGCAGCACTCTGCCCTCGGGGGCAATAAATGCCTGCCGAATTCGACGACCCTCCGGCGTGCGAATCGGAATGTTTTGCAAGTTTGGATCTGTCGACGAAAGTCGACCCGTCGCCGCTACCGCCTGGTGGTACGACGTGTGCACTCTTCCCGTCGCTTCACAGATCTGGCCAGGTAGCTTGTCGGTGTAGGTGCTCTTCAACTTGCTCAGGCTTCTATGGCTCAGAATTACCTGCGGTAACTCGTAGTCCGTCGCCAACTCCTGCAGGACGTCTTCAGCGGTCGAGGGCTGACCCTTGGGTGTCTTGCGAATAACGGGCAAGCCAAGGTTCTCAAAAAGAATTTGCTGCAACTGTTTCGGCGACCCGAGATTGAACGGACCACCTGCGAGTTCATGTGCTTTTTCCTGCAGTTCAAGCATCTTTACAGCAAGCTCCCCGCTCTGCTTTTTCAGCATCTTGCGGTCGATCAGAACGCCGGTTTCTTCAATTTCCAGCAATATCGACACGAGTGGTTGTTCGATCGTTTCGTACAACTTCTGCAGCGACTCGGTCTTGCCAAGCTCACTCCAGATTCGCTCATGCAATCGCAATGTGATGTCAGCGTCTTGTGCCGCATACGGCGCAGCTAGCTCCAGGTCAACCTGGTTAAACGTTATTTGCTTGGCGCCCTTGCCTGCAACATCTTCAAAATGAATAGTTTCAGCGTTGAGATAATGCCGTGCCGTGGAATTCATGTCGTGCCGGGTCGCTACGCTATTGAGTACGTAAGACTCGAGCATCGTGTCATAGGCCATGCCTTTGACATGAATGCCGTAGCGGGCAAATATGTGAGCGTCATACTTGAGGTGATGCCCTACTTTTCTGGCATTCGGATCTTCCAGAAAGGGTTTCATGGCGCTGAGCACATCGTCCCGCGCGAGCTGTTCCGGAGCGCCGGGGTAATCATGCGCGACCGGGATGTACGCCGCCGATCCTGTCTCTACCGCCAGAGATATCCCGACCAGTTCAGCCTGCATGTAGTCAAGGCTTGTTGTCTCCGTATCTATGGCGACCAGTTCTGCTTTGCTTATCTTCTCAAGCCATTTCCTGAAAGCCTTGTCCGTCAGGACAGTCTCATAATCACCCTTCGCCGGTGTTTCTACGGCCGCAGCAGTTGGCGTACCTTCTGTCGACTGCTCGGCTTCACCGGAACTGTCGTTGAGATGGCGAAGCATCGTCCTCAACTCCAGGCGACCATACAATTCAGTGAGCGCCTCCTTGTTGGGAGCGCAGCGAGTCAGGTCCTGTGGGCCTTGCGGCAAATCGACGCTTAGCCGGATGGTAGCGAGGTCCTGTGATAGCAGTAATTGTTCGATATTGTCTCGCAGGCTCTCGCCTACCTTGCCTTTGATTTCTTCTGCATGTTCGATGATTCCCGTGACCGACGCGTATTCATTGAGCCACTTCGCGGCCGTTTTCGGTCCCACTTTCGGCACACCGGGAATGTTGTCGGAACTGTCCCCGACAAGCGCGAGATAGTCGATGATCTGCTCCGGATACACATCGAATTTGCTCTTAACGCCCTCGCGATCGAGCAACGTTGCCGTCATCGTATTGACCAGCGTCACCTTATCGTTGACAAGCTGCGCCATGTCCTTGTCGCCGGTCGACACCAGGACATCCATGCCTGCATCCACAGCCTGTCGGCACAATGTGCCGATAACGTCATCCGCCTCAACACCCTCGATGCGCAGCAATGGCAGCCCCATGCCTTCGATGGCATCCAGTATTGGCTGGACCTGCTCCCGTAAATCATCCGGCATCGGTGGCCGATTGGCTTTGTACTCCGCATACAAATCATCGCGAAACGTCTTGCCAGGTGCATCGAACACCACCGCGAAATGCTCGATCGGGTATTCCTTCGCCAGTTTCGTGAGCATGTTAAGCACGCCGTGCACGGCACCGGTAGGTTCTCCCCGTGAGTTCGTCAGAGGAGGCAGCGCGTGATACGCGCGATAAAGATAGGATGACCCGTCAACCAGGACGAGCTTTTTATTGCTCATAATCTCGCCGCTTATTGATTATCGTCTTCGTCGTCAGTTTCGTCGTCGTCCTCTTCCACCGCTTCCTGAGCGGGTACCTCTGTCTGTATCTTGCTCGGATCTCCCGGCAGGAAAAGCGGTCCTTTCTGGCCACATGCTGCTATAGCAAAAATACTGCAAAGCAAAACGAGTAAGATTTTATGCATGTTGAGCACCGTTTGGATGGCTGGGTATCAGAGTTTGAATGGTATACCAGTGGTTGCCTGGGGATGTAATTTTGTGGGGCGGGTTGGGGTGGTGCCGGCGAAAGCGCTCACCGTCCGGGTGGTCTCTGCCACCTCATAAGTGTCTTGATGAGTTTCTGGTTTGAGTTCGAGCCGACGAAAAAGCCCACCGTCCGGGTAGTCTCTGCCACTCGAAAAGACTCTAACTCGCGTCAGAGCCTACCCGGACGGTGGGCTTTTTCTTGATTGTGGTTCTTGTCATGGAGTCTCTGCGCATTCGTTATTGTGGATGTTTTTGGGGGAGGGGGTATCTGGCATCATTGTCCCTCAAATCGGTTTATGCGAGAGTTTGCAAATGGCGCTGCGGCTGAACGACTACAAGGTTTTGACATTCGACTGTTATGGAACGCTTATCGACTGGGAAACCGGAATCTGGGATGCCCTGCAACCTTTGTTGAGGTCGAACGAGTGTAGCGAAATAAGTCGCGACAAAGCTCTTGAGGCGCACGCCGATCTGGAGGGTCGACAGGAGTCCGAGACACCCGATATGTTGTATTCCAACATATTGTCGCGCGTACACAGCGGTTTTGCCGCTCAGTTTGGATTGCAGACCAACAGCAAACTCGATACCGATTTCGGCAATTCGATTGCGCACTGGCCGGCATTTCCCGATACGGCCGACGCGCTGCGTTACCTCAAGACGAAATTCAAGCTGGTTATCCTGTCCAATGTCAGTCGGGATGGTTTTGCCGCCTCGAATCGCAAGCTTGGCGTGGAATTTGACGCGATCTATACAGCGCAGGATATAGGATCCTACAAACCAGCAGCGGCGAACTTTGAATATTTATTCGAGCGGCTGAGCGAGGACCACGGACTGGAAAAGGGCGATATCCTGCACACGGCGCAGAGCCTCTTTCACGATCATGTTCCAGCGAAGTCTTTCGGTCTGGCCAACGCATGGATCGACCGTCGCCACCTTTCGGAATCCGGAAACTGGGGTGCAACCGCGAAAGTGGACGAACTACCGGAAATGGATTTTCAGTTTTTTTCCATGGGTGAGATGGCTGCAGCAGTCAAGGCAGAATTGGCCTGACAGAATCGCGCCGAAGCTGTGGGCGGAGCACGACGACTACGTCATGCTCCGCGGTAATTCGCCGTGCAGCAATTCCTGGCCGGACCGGGCCTGATCACTGATGGCGCTGAACGGCTTCCAGTGACTTCTGGACATTCTCCATCGGCGACACTCCGCCGATTGTTGCCGCGATTTCGCCATCCGATGTCACGATAAACGTTGTGCGCTCGGCAAAGCCGTGACCTATTTCTACGCCACGTGAATCGGTCGCACCGTCGCTGCCCTCACGTACCGCTATGTCATACGACTTTGAAATTTCCCCCGATTCGTCAGAAGCTACGGCAAGCTTGCCCGCGCAGTACTCCGGATCAGCCGAGAAGTCGTTCAACCGTTCAATGCTGTCAAGCGAGACGCCAATTACGCTCGCACCGGCTGCTGTAAATTCGTCCATGTGGGTGGCGAATTCGTGGGCCTGGATATTGCAGCCTCTCGTATATGCCGACGGATAGAAATAGACCACCACGGTGCCCTCTTCGAGCGCATCGCTAAGGGAAAAATCGAAGGCCTCGCCAGCCAGCGACGCCCTGGTTTCGAAATCAGGAGCGGCGTCACCCTCTCCGAGTGCAGCGAATGCGGTGAGGGCGATGGTGGTAGAGCCCAGCAGTGCTAGTAGAAGATTCTTCATGGCTTGTCCTTTGGTGGTTGGATCGGCTTCTGTGGTTAGACCGGTTTGTATTTTGAAGATTCACAGGGGTTGGTGCAAGTTTTGGGGCAGTGAGTTCGGGCCGACTAAAAAGCCACGGTCCGTGTAGCCTCTGGCCCGATTTAGAATCTCTTCTGGCCGCAGATACTCCGGGACAAGAACCACAATCAAGAAAAAGCCCACGGTCCGGGTAGGCTCTGACGCGAGTTAGAGTCTTTTCGAGTGGCAGAGCCTACCCGGACCGTGGGCTTTTTCGTCGGCCCGAACTCCAACCACAAACTCATCAGCGCACTCACCGTGTGTCACAGACCACCCGGACGGTGGGCTTTTCTTGATTGCGGCTTTCATCTTGGGATATCTGCGCGGTCATGTTTTCTGTGTTGCGGGATTATTCGGCGTATTGTTTGGCGACCCGGCGATAGGCTTCGCGGAACGGGATGCCTTCTTCCGTTACCAGGGCATATGCGCGGCCGGCGGAATACACGCCTTCGTCCATGCGGATGTTTTCTTCCCGGAATGACAGGCCGTCCAGCAGGAATGCCATTATGTCGACGCCTTCGATCGCGAGGTCGATCGAACGGAACAGCGGCGCCTTGATGCGTTGTGCGTCGCGCTGGAATCCAGACGGGAGTTTTGCGGTGATCATCAGGCATTCATTGAGGCAGGCTTGTGCCGTCGCGCTGGCTGCTCGTACCAGTTCCAATACGTCCGGGTTTCTTTTTTGCGGCATGATTGACGAACCAGTGGTTACGTCAGCTGCGAGTGAGACGTATGCGAATTCCTGGGTATAGAAAAGCAGCAGGTCACTGGCCAGTCTTCCCATATCCTGTTGCAATAATGCCAGCTCAAACAACAGGCTGGCTTCGGCCTTGCCGCGAGACAGTTGTGCTGCGGTGACCGGATCCTGGGTTGTTTCGAATCCGAGTTTCTTGGTCGTCAATTCGCGGTCGAGATTGAGTCCGGGTGTGCCGTATCCGGCGGCGCTGCCCAGCGGGTTTTTGTTCATGCGGCGGCGCGATGACTTGAGCCCATCGATTGCGTCTTCGAAGGCCTCTTCGAAACCACCACACCACATCTCTACCGATGAGGGCATCGCCTGTTGCATATGGGTGTAGCCGGGCAGCGCGATTTTGCCCTGGCGCATCGATAATGCGCCAAGGGAGTCGCACAGGCCTCTTACATGCGTGCCTATCTGTTCGCTGGCATCCAGCAGGTAAAGACGCAAAGCAGTCAGTACCTGGTCATTTCTCGAGCGGCCCAGATGAACACGACCACCCGCCTCGCCGATCAGGTCTGTAAGACGGTTTTCGATCGCGGTGTGCGCATCTTCATCCTCCAGACGAATTTGCCACTCCCCTTTTTCGTGACCTTCGCCCAGTTGCCGCATGCCTGCGCAAATGGCGTCACAATCATCCTGGCTCAACAGTTCCTGCGCACACAACATCTGTGCATGCGCAATGGAACCCAGGATGTCGTAGGCGACCAGTCGTGCATCCAGAATGTGATCTTCCCCCGCCGTGTAACGAAGAACTCGTTGATCCAGCGGCAGCCCTTTTTCCCATAGTCGACTCATTTTCTTATCCTGTCGGTGACTGTTCGGCGGGCGTCAGCGCGGCGATGTCGTTGACTACCAGCGTCCCGGTCCCCTCATTCGTAAATACTTCGAGCAGCAAACTGTCTGCTAATTTGTACGAAATGACGTGCACCCTGTTTACACCGTTTGAAATCGCCGTATCAATCGCCGCTGCTTTCGGCAGCATGCCATCAGCCAGTTTGCCGTCCGCCTTCAGTTTTCTGAGGCCGGCGCGATCTATGTAGGAGATCAAAGACTGTGGATCGTCTTTGTCATCGAGGATCCCTGGAGCACTGGTTGCAAGTATCAGTTTTTCGGCGCGAAGCTCGGCAGCAATTGCCGCCGCCACCGTATCGGCATTTATGTTCAACAAAGTTCCTGAAGCATCACAGGACAACGGGCTAACCACAGGCATCAGCCCGTTATCGAGTTGTTTTTCCAGGACGCTTGCATCGACCGACTCAATATCGCCAACGTATCCATAGTCAACGGGATCGCCCTTGTCCTGTTTGACCGGTGGGCGTCGTTTCGCGTGGATCAAGCCAGCATCAACTCCGCTGATACCAACCGCCGGGATTTCAAGTTCCCGACAGACGGCAAGAATCTGTGTGTTGATCTGGCCGTTAAGCACCATCGTCGCCACATCCAGGGAGTCTTCATCGGTTACGCGCCGCCCGTCAACGAATTGCGTGTCCTGCCCAAGTTTCGCTGCAAGACGCGTGGATTGCGGGCCTCCGCCGTGTACCAGCACGACTCGTATGCCGACCTGGTACAAAAGCCCTATCTGCTCCATCAGTGCACGTGTACTGGTGGCATCAGCAAAGACTTCGCCGCCTGCTTTGAGGACGAATACCTTGCGTTTGAATAGTCGGATATAAGGCGCCGCATGTTTCAGTGCAGAGACGACGACTGCTCGATCACGTTTTGCGCTCAAGAACCACCCCCCATCATTTGATGCAGGACCGCCATTTGCGCGAACATTCGATTACGGGCCTCCTGGATGACCACACTTCTGGGGCCGTCCAAAACGTTATCGCTGACAACCACACCGCGTCGTACAGGCAAGCAATGCATAAAGCGGCAGTCCTTTTGTGCTGTTTCAAACCACGGCTCGTCGACCTGCCAATGGTGAAGTTCGGATCTTGCTTTCTCATCCGCCGGTCTGTCGCCATAGTGTTCGGCGGAGGACCAGGACTTGGCATAAATGACATGAGCGCCAGTCATTGCTTCAGCACGATCGGTGGTCTCGACGACTGAACCTCCGGATTGTTCTGCCGCTGCACGGGCTTTATCCATTACGGCATCCGGTAGGGCAAAACCATCGGGTCTCAGGATAGTAACGTCCATCCCGCGCATGGCAGCCATATGAGCGGTTGCCGCGGGTACGGCGAATGGAAGCGGTCGAGGGTGATAAGCCCAGCTCAACACGAATTTACCACCGCTCGCTGGAATGTCCAGGTCGTCAAGTGTTTTCCAGTCGGCCAGACTCTGGCAGGGGTGGTTCATGGCGGATTCCATGTTGATATACGGCGTATCAACCAAACCGGTAAGCGAATTGAATTCGGTGTCCGCAAGATCGTCGTCGAGATTTCTTCGCTCAGCGAAAGCTCGAATTCCTATGGCGTCTCCATATGAAGCGATGACGGGAACGGCCTCTTTAATGTGTTCCGCCGCAACACCATCCATCACGATTCCGGGCCGGGATTCGAGGCCGTGGATTGACATGTTCGGGGATATTACAAATGCACCTCCGCCAAGACGCGTCATTGCGGCCTGGAAGGAGGCCAGTGTACGTAATGATGGGCTCAGAAAAAGTAATGCAAGAACTTTGCCTCGTAGCGCCTCTGGTTCGGGCTCCAATTTGAGTTTTGTTGCGAGGTCGAGCAAGGCCTTAATTTCTTCAACAGAAAAATCGGCAAGATCGTTAAATGCTTTCATGGGATTCCTATCGCGTTTCAAGTCTGTGGTGTAATTTGTCTGAGTGCATCGGCCAGCCGGACAACATGTTCCGATTGCAGGATGAGCGGCGGCAATAATCGCAATACGTTCGGATCCGCACTCGTGCCGGTCAGTATATCGTGATCCAGCAGCATGCTCTGTACCTCGGATGCCGGTCGGTCACAGACCAGTCCGAGTAACAATCCCATGCCTTGTATTGATGTCACCGGGCCCGCTACGCAATGCTCCCGGATCTGGGCTTCTCGTTGCCGAACGTTAGCCAGCAATTCTTCCTCTTCGATGGTTTCGATGACGGCCAGAATGGCCGCAGCCGCGACAGGCCCTCCACCGAAGGTCGAACCAAGCTGGCCCTGTTTCAATGTTGAGGAAATTTCTTCACTGCACAACACAACGCCGCACGGAATTCCTCCACCCAGCGATTTCGCGTTGGTGAGCATGTCCGGTTCGATCTGATAGATATCGGAGGCAAAGTATTTTCCGGATCGTCCCATCCCGCACTGCACTTCATCGGCGATCAGCAGGGCATTGACAGCTCGCGTACTGTGTCGCAAAGCTTCGACAAATTCGAAAGACAAATCGAACGCGCCGGCGATGCCCTGGATCGGTTCGAAGATAACGGCGGCTACGTCGCTATTAATCATTGTACGAGCTGCGTCGATATCATTGCGCGGAATAAAATCCACGTCGAACGGCAGTGACGGAAATCCATACCAGTTCTCTGCCGCATTCCAGGTGACCGCGCCAGCCGCCGCGGTTCGCCCGTGAAAGCCATGGGTTAGTGCCAGAATCTTGCGGCGACCGGTTGTCATGCAGGCAATCTTCAACGCGTTTTCGTTAGCTTCGGCACCACTGTTGACGAAAAAGGCGTGTGACATGTTCCTGGGCGCAATGGAAATCAATTTTTCGGCCGCACGTGCGCGGACCTCGAGCGCGACAGAGTTGCTCTGGAACAGCAGCCGCTGACTTTGATCACTGATGGCCTGGGTGAGACGCGGGTGCGCATAGCCGAGCGCCGCGACCGCATGGCCACCGTACAGGTCAAGAATATGGTGGCCGTCGGTGGTTATGATGTTGCAACCAGCCGCCCGCGCTGGCGTAAAAGACATCTGGTCATAGACCGGAAGAAGGCATGCCGCCTCTCGTGCTCGAATTTCCTGTGCCGTATCTTGTGTCATGAGTTTGTGTCGATCAGGTCCATGCAGGGGCGGTCGCAGTCAGCCCACGGCTCTCCGGGAGCGACCACAATCGATTCATCCATTGAATGGCACCACCAGCTGCTCCTTTGACCAGATTGTCGATGGCGCTCATGACAACGACCTGTCGGTTCCGGGTTGAAACACCGATATGACAGTAGTTGCTGGCAACGACATCCTTAAGGCGGGGTATTCCGTCGACGACGTGCGCGAATGCGCTCGCTTTGTAATAGGCCCTGTATGCTTCCCTGACGTCGGCTTCGCTGGTGTCACTCTTGAGCGTTGCTTGCAGCGTAATGTAGATGCCGCGAGCAAATGGTCCCGAATGCGGCACGAAATTGACAGCAACTTGCTGGTCACTCGCGTTGCTGATCAATGCCGCAATTTCCGGGGCATGGCGATGCGACAAGGGTTTGTAGGCGTACATATTGCTGTGCCGCTCCGGATGATGCGTGCCTGGCGTTGGGCTCTGGCCCGATCCGGTGCTGCCGGTTATGCCACTGAGATAAATTACTGGCTCGGCCAGGTCGCAAGCAAAAAGAGGTACGGCGGCGAGCAGCGATGCCGTTGCAAAACAACCCGGATGCCCGACATGGGGCGACGTTAGCGCTTGTGAGTGTTCGGGTACCGCGCAACTGAACCTGTCGAGTAATTGGGGCTCCGGGTGCGGCATGCCGTAGACCGCCTCGAAGTCGGCACTCGTCTTGTAGCGAAAGTCGGCGGAGGAGTCGACCACATGGACATTGAGTGACTTTGTGTCTGCCTCTTTGAGGATGCCGGCAATTGCACTTGCCGAAGCACCGTGCGGTGCGGCCGAGAACAGCGCGAGACTCTCATCATTGCCAAAGCCATCCAGTGCCGACCTGGCCGATTGAAACACCTGTTGTGGATAGCAATGGGTGAAGGAGGGAAAGCGCCCACCGATTGATTTGCCGGCATGGGTCTCGGACACGGCTGCGGCGAGTTCAAAATCCGGGTGTGTTGCGATAAGTCGCATCAATTCGCCGCCGACATAGCCGGTCGAGCCCAGAACAACCGCTTTGATCGCGTCGCTCATAATCGTGCTTCCGGTCGACTCGTGCTCGGCAGCAATTCTGCGATCTTGTCTCCCAGAGCTGCGCCAGCGGTCAGTGCATTGATGCCGGGCAGATTGAGCCTTTCCGCAATTTGGCCAATGCCAACAGCGTTATCGGTGGCGGGCCCCGTAACAACGGTTGGCTCGATGTCGAATTGCTCGCGCAAGATACGTACACCGCCCCACGCAGCTACCGGATCGTTCGCGCAAAGAACAACGCCGGTGAACGCATCGCGAATCGATTCATCAGACAGGATCGCCTCCACTCCGTAAGCGCCAAGGAGACCGTCACCAAGCTCGATAACGATTACATCGGGTTTGCGGGCGGCCAGTGATGTCAATAAGGATCGAGTTAGCGCCGGTCCGTTTTCGGCAGTCGTCGTCACAATACCAAGGTCGGAGAAAATCATGGTGTCGGTAGCGCCTGCATCCTCCATCGCCAGAATGTCCCGCCGCAGGGAAACGCCGGTTGCCTTGCAGGCGGCGACATTGAACCCCAGGTGCCGGAGGCGGCTGATAATTGCACAGGATGCTGCGGTTTTTCCGGAATCCATACAGGTCCCTGCCAGGGCAATCATTGGCACTCCGTTTGGATGGAGTTGCGCTTCGATATCAAGGGTCGACTCTCCGACACGCGCCGGTACGCCGATACGTTCGCCCAAATACGGAAAGTGCAGGACGGTGCCCAGCACTTCGCAATCGAACGGTGCGCCAACGTCCGGATTCGCCGAATCGCAAATGCCGAGTACTCCGCCAATATTCAGGATCTGTATGATCTGCCCGACCGCCAGTTCGCTCGGCAAGTATCCTGAATAGCCCAGCAACGCTTTGCGATGACCCAGGGCACCGACAATAACGTCGCCCTGGGTGACGGTCGCCATCCTGCCGCTGGTCAACTCAAGCTGGTTGTAACGGGTCTTGTTATTGAGAACCTTCACTGCCAGCAGGACGCCCTCCTCGCAGGGAATATCATCGGACAACCTGAGCTCATGGCCCAGCTCGTTGTGCTGAGCTACCGACGCTACTTTATCGACAAAGACGCTACGCATCGTGCCTGCCCGCGCGTGACTGGAGTTCGCCGCTTAACGATAAGATTCGCGCATATCCCGATGCATCTGCGGCAGACCACTCGCCTGCGGCTTCACCGTAAACGCCTTTGGTGGCCTCAAGCAGGGAAAATGGCGAAGTCACTCCGGTAATGAATAAATTGCCTGGTCGCAGAATAAAGCGTACTTGCCCGGTGACACGTTTTTGGGAAGAGTCCAGCAATGCTTCGATATCGCGGCAAGCGAGGTCCAGTTGCTTCCCCTCATGGATCAGATCGCCGTAAACAGCGGCCACAGTGTCCTTGATTCGGGACTGCTGGGCGCTGAGCACCAGCTTTTCCAACTCGCGGTGCGCCGTTATCAACGTCACTGCGGCGGGTGCTTCGAAGGCGACTCGCCCCTTCGTCCCGAGGACCGTATCGCCCAGGTGGATTCCCCGACCGATGCCGTAGCGGCCGGCCAGATTTTCCAGGGTCTCGATAAGTTTTACGGGCTTCATCGCCTTCCCGTCGAGGGACACGGGAATGCCAGCGGTGAAGCCGAGCACATGTCCGGACTCCGCAATCGGATGCACAAATGCATCCGCTGAGAGAACCCAGGCTTCCTCGGGAAGACTTTGTGCCGAGGTCAGCGTTTCCTGTCCGCCGATGGTGATGCCCCACAAGCCTCGATTGATTGAGTATGCAGATCCCTGTGCCGGCAGCGGCAGATCGTGGTCCTCGAGGTACTTGAGTTGATCTTCTCGTTGCCAGTTGTTGTCGCGAACTGGCGCGAGAATATTCAGGGTGGGGTTCAGTGTTCGCAACGCTACCTCGAACCGGACCTGATCGTTGCCGGCGGCGGTACAGCCATGAGCTACGGTGCTGGCAGAGCGCTCAACCGCAAGCTCTGCGAGCGTTTGGGCTTGCAGGCCGCGCTCGGCACCCACGCACAGTGGGTAAAATTGTCCACGCCGTACGTTTCCGGCGATCAGGTAACGAATGACAGAATCAAAAAATGCTACTTTTCGATCAAGCAGGATATGCTCTATCGCCCCAAGCGACAGGGCGCGCTCTTTGAGCAATTGTGCCTGGTCAGCATCTATGCCGCCCGTATCGACTGTGGCGGCGATGACGTCCCGGCCGAATGTTTCTTTGAGCCACGGAACGCAGAATGAGGTATCCAGTCCTCCTGAGAAGGCCAGAATAATAGGGGATTTGTCGTTAGTCACGGGTTGGTTTCACTTAAGTGATTGGCAGGAATCAGGTGCGAGAAGCCTGATGATTTATTCGAGCGATGACTTTCGTCTGCGCGGCGGCGGTCGGGGTCGCAACAAAAACAGTGTCATCACCACCAACGTTGCCTACAATTTCCGGCCAGTCTGAACGATCGAGCGCCAGAGCGACTCGTTGCGCGGCACCTATTGCGGTCTTGATGATCAGCAGGTTAGGTCCTGCAGATTTGATCTCCCGAAGAAGATCCGCCACTTTCGCGATTTCGCCGTCATAGGCCTGGACCGCTTGGGGTAATTCATAACCGTGCCTGGTTTTTACGGCGCCCAAAACCTTCAGGTCACGACTGACGCTGGACTGGGTGGCGATGAATCCCCTGCCAGTTAACGCCTCGACCAATTCCCGCTGTGTCGCCGCCGGCTTGCCGAGCAATAGCTCGCGCAGGGTGCCACGTCGTTCGATTTGTGTTTGCGTGTTATTGGGCATGATCGGTTCTGCATAAATATGCGCATATTATTAACATCATGCGCATATACCGTCAAGAGTTTCCTGCTGTTACACTCCGCGCACAGGAGCCTGAGGACAACAAAAATTGGATTTGCCTGAGACCGTAGAAATTGATAACGAGGGACCGTTGAGCGGCAGCATTATTTGGCTGCACGGCCTGGGAGCCGACGGCCATGATTTTGAAGGCATAGTTCCTCAACTCGGGTTGCCGGACAGCCTCCGTCTCCGCTTCGTGTTTCCGCACGCGCCAATGCGTCCGGTGACAATCAATGGCGGCGTAACCATGCGCGCCTGGTACGATATTCTGAGTCTCGATCGAAACGGTCCTCAGGACGAACAAGGAATCCGCAACAGTGCGGCAATGCTTGTGGCGCTTATCGAACGCGAACATGAGCGAGGAATTCCTTATGACCAGATCGTCGTCGCCGGATTTTCGCAGGGAGGTGCAATTGCACTCCATGCAGCGCTACGGTATCCGCATCGGCTGGCAGGACTGATGGCGCTGTCCACCTGGTTGCCGCTGGGAAATACGCTTGCTGCGGAAGTGGTTGATAACGAGCATGCACAATCGCGTGAGCTACCTGTTTTTATCGCTCACGGCCAGTTTGATCCCATGCTGCCGGTCAGTTTAGGTGAAGAATCCAGGGATGCGCTGACAAATATGAAGTACACGGTTGCGTGGCATGAATATCCGATGGCCCATGCCATTTGTGCCGAGGAGATCGCAGATATCCGCGCCTGGCTACTGGATGTCTATGCACAAGCCTGATGTGCTTGTGGGCGGCGGATTCATTGCACTGAAAATCGGAACAAGGAATCCCCGGTCGAATTTCCAGCAGGATCGAATCGTCGCTCGCTGACCTCGACATGGCCGTTGTTGCCGATCAGCAGAGACGTTGAGCAGCGGGTTCCGTATTCCGGTGTCACGATAAAAGGCGCAGATAATGCGCGCGCGACGTCAAACGACAAATCGCCTGTTTCAATCTGCGAAGCGGCGGCGGGTTCTTTGTCAGCAATGATGCGCGAGAGTGAGGTGAGACTGAGATCATTGTTCACAATGATTTCGTTAAGCCGGTCTCTGCAGCGCAGTAATTTGGGCCAGGGAGTGTCCAGCGAAGCGTTGCTCAGGCCATAAACGCCAGCGCGTAGAATCCTCGGCTCGTCACCGCGATTCGAGCAGTACACAAGTTTGTCGTTGTTGCTAGCGAGCAAACTGAAGCCACCGTATTGACGCCCATCCAGTCCGGTGGCAAACGTGAGTGGGTCTTCGCTACCTTCGACAAAACTTCGTACCAGTTCACCACGTGAACGTGGTGCCGAGGTACGACCTCGGGTTTCCCTGTAGTTGGTGACGGTTGCGAAGCGACCGTTCTTGGCGATTGCGAACCAACTGCCGCCCGCCTGCAAATCCCGACCGGCAAGAAGCGCCGGAGCGTCCGGCCACCAATGCATTTCTCTTGCGGGTCTGGCGTGTAATTCATCGCGATTGGCCGCGACGAGCAAGCTGAAATCCGGATGTGATTTCCAGGCAAACAGGACGAGGCACATAAGAAGCTCGCTAAATTCAGTGGTGGTCGTTTGTCGACATCCATGTGTCGACAAGCTTCCTGGCGATGGACACTCGGTAGGGCAATTTGGGAAACCCTGAGGTCATTTCCTTGTGGGTGAACCAGCGGGCGTCTTCGAGTTCACCGTCATTGAGCTTGATATCTTCGGACTCCGCCTCTGCGAAGAAACCGAGCATCAGCGCTGAAGGAAATGGCCAGGGTTGCGAGCTGTCATAGCGAATTTCCCCGACCTTGACATTGGTTTCCTCGAACACCTCACGTGCGACCGCATCCTCCAGGCTCTCACCGGGCTCCACGAAGCCGGCAATGGTTGAATACCTTCCTTCCGGCCAGTCTTTTTGCCGGCCGAGAAGGCAGTGGTCTCCTCTTGAAACCAACACAATAATTGCCGGGTCGACGCGCGGAAATATGGTTGTTCCACACTGTTGGTTATCGCATTTTCGGGAGTTGCCACCAGACTCCGCGCGGGTCATCGTGCCGCAAAGACCGCAATACTTCTGGACTCGGTGCCAGATGACCAGTGCGCGGGCATGAGCGGCCAGATTCGCTTCATCGGCTGGCAGGACGCTGCCGAGATACCGAAGATCGTGAAATTGTCCAAGATCCAAAAATGGCTCCGGCGTGCTTGCGTCGATGCCGATGGCGAATGCCGGACTGTCGCGGTACATGCCAAGAAAAATAATTTCTTCGTCATTTATGAATTGAGCGGCGGTCTCCCGGCGTAACAAGACCGAGCGCACCGGCTCTCCCGCGGCGAGACATTTGTCACCCCATACCGGAACGAACCAGCTTTGGTTACTTTGTATGGACGCGTGCAACCAGTCCGGATCGGTGCGCATATGGCCGTGCCGATCAACGTAAGCACCCGCGAAAACATTTTGTCCGTTCATTGCAATCCCGACAAACAACGAAGCCTGCGCCCCCGTGACGGCGCAGGCCGCAGTGTACCGGAAACGAGCGCCGGAGAATGACTTGCCAGAATATCCTTGAGTCCAGGCACACGACATGCGCCCAATACAACATCAGGACAAGCGGCGCGGTTTCTGCCGTGCCGCTATCTCGCAACTGGGACAGGTTTTGTAATCCAGGGCATAGGAATCCTGGACATATTTCGTGCTGCAAAAATCGCAGACGGCCAGGTACAACTCATCGTTTTTTGTAATGTTTTGTAGCAGGTTCCACGCCCATTCAAAACTGAGTTTAGGCGACGGGTGAAACAATAAATAGGACTCGAAAGCCCGACAGATTCGGTGCCCGTATTCAACATCCGGGCGCGGCCAGGCCGCATATAATTTGTTGTTGTGGTCTATGCGAAGCAAAAGGCTTGCACAGAACAATGCGATGAGCGTCGTCGCCTGCAACTGATGAACTGCGTCTTTCACGAACAACGTCACCTGCTGCGGCGATTTGCCACGTCGCCGCTTGACACCGCTGGCACCCGCATCACGAAAATAACGAGCGTAGACTTTGCGTATCCGGTCGTCGTTCAAGCCGGTGCATTCCCTGATGGTGCGGGTACGTGCTTCGTGGCGGATCATCCTCAGCGCCAGTTCGAATTGGCGCCTTTCGTTTGCATATCGGTCGTCGGTTAAGCGCATTTGTTCCCCTTTATGATAGTTTTATACCATATACAGTGTTATAAGAATCTATATTATCCGCTATTGGGAAATTAATCAAAAATAGCGTAACTCGCCATTTGTCGAGGAAATGCGCACACACGGGGAGACCTCAAAATGCAGCAGGAAGGCCCACAGGCAATCGATCTCGAAAATGTACGCGCTCTTAACGAAGCTTTTTTAACCTTGTTGCGTCGCTCGCCGGTTGCTCGCAACCACCTCTTCGGGTTGCGCGGAGATCTTGCCAGAAAATTGATAGAGCTCAGCCCGCGGCGAGCTACTCGACTGGCTGAGGTGCCCTTTCTCCTGTTCTCGTTTCGCGAACGTGATGAGCTGTACTGGCGTCCGGCTTTCGAACTTGATCCAAACCACGACCTGCTTGCGACGGCGCAGCCTGCACAGATGGAAGTCAGCAGACTGGTTGACGCTGGGCTGGGATTTATCTGGCAGCTCGCACGACAAAATCCCTATGTGTTGAGAATTTTGTGCGGCGCAAGCGTCCATTGGTGCGAACAGATTGGTGAGCACACCCTTATACACATCCTGCGTTTTGCGAGTGCCAATCGTGACATGCTTGTTATCCGGCTGGAGAGAAAAACCGAGATCTGGCTCAAACTCCTGGATGCAGGGGTCAGCGATGTGATCGAAGTGCGCCGGGCGGCCCACATCAGTGCCCTGCAGACAGTGCTCACCTGCACACAGGGCGCAGTGAATACGGCATGGGCATCCGCAGCTTGTCGAACACAGGCACCACTGATGAAAGTTGCTGACGAAAACAGTGATTGACCGCCCCGGAGTTTATTCGCGCAGATACTGGTGGTCCATCAAACCTACCTTGTTGGACCAATGGTGACCTGTATACAATACGCGTCGCTATGTACGCGCTATCGATAAAAAACCTGACCAAGAAATACCCAAACGGCGTCGAAGCCCTGAAAGGTATTGATCTTGATGTGGCGCCGGGCGATTTTTACGCCCTGCTTGGGCCCAATGGCGCAGGAAAAACAACCGCGATTGGAATCGTCTGCTCTCTGGTGAATAAGACCAGTGGCAGTGTTGAGATATTCGGCCACAGCATCGACAAGGATGTTGCCGCAGCCAAAGCGTGTCTAGGGTTGGTTCCCCAGGAAATAAATCTGAATCTGTTCGATTCCGTATTGAATATTGTCGTCAACCAGGCCGGATACTACGGTCTGCCACGAAAATTCGCATTGCAACAAGCAGAAAAATACCTCAAGGAGCTAAGCTTGTGGGACAAGCGTTTCTCGATCGCGCGCACGCTCTCCGGGGGAATGAAGCGACGACTAATGATTGCGCGCGCATTGATTCACGAACCTCGCTTGTTGATTCTCGATGAACCAACTGCCGGCGTCGACATAGAGATTCGTCGATCGATGTGGGGCTTCTTGCGACGCATTAATTCCGAAGGGACGACAATCATCCTGACGACACACTATCTTGAAGAAGCCGAGAGCCTTTGCAGGAATGTAGCGATCATCGACGATGGAATAATTATCGAGGACGCGCGCATGAGTACGATTCTGCGGAAATTGCAGCGCGAGGTTTTTGTACTTACACCGCGCAAAAATCTCACCGCGGCGCCAAGTCTGGAAGATTTTGAGACACTGCTGCGCGATGATGGCGAACTGGAGGTAGTAATTCGCGCCGAACAGGACTTGAACCAGTTGTTTGCACTGCTTGACAGGCGGAACATCAACATCCAAAGCCTGCGCACCAAATCAAATCGACTTGAAGAACTTTTCATGGGAATGGTTGAACGAAAACGCAAAGACGTTGCCGGGTCCGGGGCAAGAACATGAATATTGCGCTGAACCTGGTTGCAGTCAAGACGATAATGCGCAAAGAAATAATTCGTGTAATGCGAATATGGATTCAAACGATCGTGCCACCCGCCTTAACCATGACGTTGTATTTCATTATTTTCGGCAACCTGATCGGCAAGCGAATCGGCAGCATGGACGGGTTTGATTACATGCAATACATCGCGCCCGGCCTGATAATGATGTCGGTGATTACCAACTCTTACGGTAATGTCGTCTCGTCATTTTTCGGCGCCAAGTTTGGTCGTCACATAGAAGAAATGCTGGTCTCGCCCATGTCGAATGCCGCAATCATTATTGGCCACGTTGCGGGCGGTGTGATGAGAGGGTTATTGGTTGGCGCCCTGGTCACAATGATTGCACTGGGATTTACAAATCTGGAAATACAGCACCCATTGATAACAATATCGATGGTCTTTTTGTCGTCGATCGTTTTTGCGTTGGCCGGGTTTATCAATGCCGTTTTTGCACGAAAATTTGACGATATCTCCATCGTCCCAACCTTTATATTGACACCACTTACATATCTCGGCGGCGTCTTTTATTCGATCTCATTGCTACCGGATTTTTGGGAGACTGTGAGTCGTGCAAACCCCATTCTCTATATGGTGAACGCATTCCGATACGGAATCCTCGGCGCATCGGATATAGGTGGTGCGCCAGATATCAGTATTGGCTACGCGTATTTCATCGTCATTGCCTTTGTCGTGGGCCTGTTCACCGCGAGTCTAATGCTCTTGAATCGCGGTATAGGCATTCGGGAATAGGGTGTGTGGCCGATTCGCATTCTATTCACCCGCTGAGGCGACGGCGGCTCTGTTCGGCGCAGGTAGCGCAGATCCTTGCGACGCGCGTTACAACATCGCTCCAACCCAGGATATAGCTACGATAAGACTCGATGCGCAGGGCAATTCCCAATGGGTTTTTCTGCGCTGGGGACTCATACCCTTCTGGGCCAGGGAGGCATCCATCGGCAATCGTATGATCAATGCGCGCGCCGAGACGGTCGCCGAAAAACCGTCCTTTCGCAATGCCTACAAGCAAAGACGCGCCCTGATTCTCGCAAACGGGTTTTACGAGTGGCATCGGGAAGGCGATGTCAAAACACCCTGGTACATCTCACAGGCCAGCGACGAAGTATTTGCGTTCGCAGGGCTGTGGGAGGACTGGACGGACAAAGAGACCGGCGAATCTTTGCAAACGACGACCATCGTGACCACCGCGGCCAATGAATTCATGTCGCAATTGCACTCAAGAATGCCGGTCATTCTGACGCCGGAATCAGCGCAACGCTGGATGGCCGGAGACATGGACTTGCTCGCTGAAGCGTCGGCAATTTATCCATCAATGCAGGCGTGGCCAGTTGACCGGAAAGTAAATATTGCGCGCAATCAAGGTGCTGATCTGATCGATTCTGTGGGCGAAACAATCAGCGCGTAGCTTCGGCTATCGTCCGCGAATAATTTGGTTGCATGCCGATCGCGCCATACATCGCGTTTGTAGCAGTGCTTGTGTATCAATTTTTGGGCAAGAGGAAGGTCGCCCCCGCGAATTCGAGTAAAACTCCCTCTGGAGTGATTTCTCTTAGCAACGGACCCTCCGTCAGCGTCGCATTTTCTCGATACTGCGTCATGTTTATGAAAACGAAGCGATCGGTAGGTTCCTCACTGTAAACATGAATGTCTACATTCAGGTCCGGCAGATTCAGGTTTCCGGCAACTCGAAAATCGTTAAAAGTTAGTCGTGTTTCCGTAATCACCGCTGCTGCCTGAATCGATGCCCTTTTGAGGGGTTTGCTCACCGGTATGTCCTGCTGTGCGACAGGTGCCGGAGTTGCGTCGGGAGATGCTGCTTGCGATTCCTCTGCCACCTGCATTCTCGCCGGGGCAGGTTGCGCAATCGCTGTCGGTGCAGCTTCGGCGGGCACTACCGCGGATGGCTCAACTACGTTCGAAGGCTTGATCAAAACAATCACGAGTACTGTCAAATTAACCAGGAGCAATCCGATCAGCGGCAATAGCCAACGTGGCGTGCCGCTTTGCCGGGTGCCAAGCGGCACGTCTGAGATGTCCGGCGAATTTTGTCGCTGCCGATCCGATTCAGACTTTTTCAATGCGTCTAAAATAAAAGACACGCTAGTCTTCCAGTAATTTTGTGATGTTCATAATCGTCCCCACAAAAGACATAACAATCATCCAATGCTACATAGGCAGCAGGAGTGTTCGTTGCAGAAAATACAGTCTTGCTCCAGATGTAGCGTGATCGAAAAAGTGCACGAGCCGGAATGTGTTCATACCCATGGAAATCCCGGTTAACCACCACCCGACAGCTTCGGTGTGCCTTCTATGGCAAGCTGCGAGTTTATTGTTATCTGTGTCTGCTGCCCGGCCAGCCCGTCAACCAGCAGCCGGTGTTGTCGTTGAAAATCCCTAAGTTGGTCTTCGAGTTCGGCATCAAAAAAATCAATGTCTTCGGTATTTGTTATTGCCGTATTGCCAAGCGCCGCCAAAGAATTGCGCAGCCAGGAGACATTGAAATTCCGCATGCCGGGTGCAATAGCGGCTCCCGAACCATTCGGTGGCCGCCACACAATCAGGAAACGGCCAAACCACAGCGGTGCAACTTCGTCGAGCAAATATGAATTCCGTGTATCGCCAAACGCCAGTTCGAGCGTCGAATCGTTCAAAGCCGTAAGCGCTGACTGGTATGCAACACCGTTGCTGTCGACCAAAGTAAGAATGGCCGGACGATCGAGCTGCCTGAGAACATTCCATGAACCGCTTTGTGACAGGCAGGCAAAGCCCTGGGTTCGCAGTTGAGTGCAATCAGTCAGGTCGGCCCCATCGGCTTCGATCCCCCAAAGCGATAATACATTTGCCATTGAGTGCTGAAATGTGGTCTGCAGGGTGCCACTCGTCAGCTCCTGTTCAAGGGTTGGTCCGGGTTCTGCGGGCAGTATGATTTTGGTGTCGGTATTTGCAGCGATGGCGTTGGACACGGGTGGGGTCGCAATTTCCTGTGGTGTATTTTCGATTTCAGCCTCGCCAGCTGCCAGAGTCGCCATTGCCGCTGCGCCGTCTTTATCTTCAGTTTCGATACGCATTATTGATGCGATCATTACCACTGCCGCGAAGACGAGCACACCGGCAATCCATTTCAATGGCATTGACGATGGCGATTGCCCCGACACTTCACTTGCGGCACGTCGCACCATATTGGCCGATACCTTCCGTGAATCCTGGCCGTAAGCACCCAGTAACGCACGATCGCAAATGACGTTCATCACTCGCGGCACACCGCCGGCGAGGCGAAAAACCTGCCGCTTTGCCTTATCGTCGAAAATCTCACCGAGGCCACCAGCGACTTTCAAGCGGTGTTCTATATAGTGCATCGCCTCGTCTCTGGAAAGCGGCTCCAGGTGATATCGCCCAGTGACGCGCTGTGCGAGCTGCCTGAGATTGTGTTGTGCAAGCACCTCGCGAAGTTCTGGTTGGCCGATTAAGATAATCTGCAACAATTTTTGCTTGGCCGTCTCAAGATTGGTGAGAAGACGCAGTTGTTCCAGAACCTCGGTAGACAGATTCTGTGCCTCATCGACCAACAAAATTGTGCGTCGACCACGAGAGTGCGCATCCAGTAAATAGCGATTGAGTGCATCCACCAACGCCATCGGGCTGGTCCTGTCTTCTGCCGGAGGCACCGCAAGTTCCTGGCAAATCATTTGCAAAAATTCGAGCACGGTAACTTGCGGGTTAAGTATCAGGGCGACGTCAACCTCGTCGGGCAGTTTGCCCAACAGTGTTCGCACCAGCGTAGTTTTGCCGGTTCCTACCTCGCCGGTCAGTTGGATGAAGCCGCCACTCTCAGTGACGCCGTAGACAAGGTGCGCGAGTCCCTCACTGTGCCGCTCGCTCATGAACAGATAGCGCGGATCGGGCGTGATCGCGAATGGTTTTTCGTTTAGGCCAAAAAACTTCGTATACATCGTCAGCAGGTATCTTCTTCGTGAACCGGAGTCTACCTGATTTGGTCCGGATTCAATGATCGCGCTCGAGCGACCGACGTTGAGCCGAACTTGTCCCTGATTCGATCGACTGTCTCATCGAGTTCAGTGGTCGTCGCAAATCGCGTATCGCTAAACAGATCTCCCTGCGGGCAGGGTGCCAGTGCGCTGCCGCCAACGCCCAGCAGGCGTATACGCGCACCGGGGTGTTCCGCCAGCCAGAGGTCAAGCAACTGCCTCGCCGCCTGGTAGATCGAGTCAGTATTACTTGAGGGAGGACTGAGTGACCGTTGGCGTGTAAACGTTGCAAAATCGGCCCGCCTGATCTTTAGTTGTACAGTGCCCGCCGCCAGCGATTTTGCGCGAAGTCGACTTGTTGTTCTTTCTGCCAGCTGCAGCAGCTTGCTGTGCATCGACGCGGGCAATGCAAGATCGATGTCGAATGTTTCCTCAGCGCTAATTGATTTTTCCGCTCTTTCGGACACGACCGGGCGCGCGTCAACGCCAGCGGCACGCTCCCGGGTCCGATCCGCAAATCGACCGAAAATTGACTGGAGAACGTTGTCCGGTGCCAATCTCAGGTCACCGATGGTTCGTACGCTGTTCTTGTGCAGTCTCCGTAATGTTTCTTTTCCAATGCCTGGAATAACCTGCACCGGGAGTGGGTCAAGCGTCTGACGAACACTCTCTTGCAAAATTACAACGAGCCCATCCGGCTTATCCAGGTCAGAGGCGATCTTCGCGACGAGTTTGTTCTCCGCAACACCTACCGATGCGGTAAGTTCTGTTACCGAATGAATTCTGCTCTTTATGGCTTCCGCGATGTCTCGTGAGGAACCAAACAGAGTGAGACTTGCCGAAACATCGAGGAACGCTTCATCGAGAGACAGCCCTTCTACCAGCGGTGTGAATTCGCCAAAAATCGCGAAAATCTGGCGTGAGACTGACTGGTAGTGGCTCATCCGCGGGGCCACGCACAGAAGATCAGGGCACCGACGCCGGGCTTCACTCATAGGCATCGCCGAACGCACACCGAATTTGCGTACTTCATAACTCGCTGCCGCCACAACGCCACGCTTGCCACCGCCACCGACGACGACGGGCTTGCCTCGTATCTCGGGATTGTCGCGCTGTTCAACAGACGCGTAAAAGGCATCCATGTCAACATGCAGAATATGGCGACGCGCAGATTCCATCAGCAACTGCGCTGAACGATATAATCCGCAACCCAGCGGAGCGGGTCGGCACTGGACCCAAAAGTATCGAGTGCTTGCAGGCCTTCGCTGCACAGATTGTCACATTGCTCGCGGGCTGCCTCGATACCAAACAGAGCCGGCCAGGTCGCCTTTGCCAAGCGCTCATCAGAACCAGCAGTTTTGCCGATGACTTCTGTCTCTCCCTCTATATCCAGAATGTCGTCCCGGATCTGGAAGGCCGGGCCAATCGTGCGACCAAACACCTCCATTGCGCTTTGCTGTTCCGCCGACAAACCATCGCAAAGGTCGCACGCGGACATTACTGCTGCGTGAATCAACGCGCCGGTCTTCATTGTGTACATTCCTCGCAGTTCGTTCTCGGTGAGTGTTTGTCCCTCTGACGCGAGATCGATTGCCTGTCCGCCGGTCATGCCAAGCGATCCGCACGCGGCTGAGATTCTGCGCACCAACGCAATTCGCTTGTCAGCGGCAATGAATGGCGACTCAGCAAGGATCTGAAATGCGACAGGCTGGAGAGCATCGGCTGCGAGAATCGCGGTCGCCTCATCGAATTTCTTATGTACCGTCGGCTGACCGCGGCGCAGATCATCGTCGTCCATAGCAGGCAAATCGTCGTGAACGAGTGAAAACGCATGAATCAACTCGATCGCCGTCGCGGGCGCATCGAGTTGATCGGGCGGTACACCCAGGCACTCACCGCTTGCATACACCAGTAACGGACGGATTCGTTTGCCTCCATTCAGGACGGCGTAACGCATGGCCTGGTGCAGTTGTTCCGGAACCTGTTTCGCCACTGGCAAAGCGCGATCCAGGCATTCCGTGGTACGTTTCATGTAGGCGGGTACCCTGTCAACAAACAGCTCAGGCAATATCGTGCTCCGGTCTTGAATTCGTGGACCGAATAGCCTACACCGAAAATGCTGGCGCCGTAACAATGCCTGGGCGAGTGCGATAGGCTTGTGCGCAAATCGTCGTATAATCGCGCACCCAATACAGTGGACACCCATATGCGAGCGATCGCACAAGCCCAGCCGAACATCGCGCTTATCAAGTATTGGGGTAAGCGCGATATCAAACGGAACCTGCCAGCAGTGGGTTCGATGTCGCTGACGCTCGAGTCTCTTTGGACAAAAATGACGGTCCGGTTTTCCCCGGAAATTGAGCACGACTGGCTTGCTGTCAATGGAGAGACGGCAGATGAAATGTTGCCAAGGGTTGTCCGCTGCCTGGATCAGGTCGCTGGCAAACAAAGGCATTTTGCGACCATTGAGAGCTACTGTAACTTTCCAATTGCTGCCGGACTCGCATCATCGGCAGCGGCGTTCGCGGCCCTGGTAACGGCAGCGAGTTCTGCTTGTAGAAAATCATCCGACCGATTGATCCTGGCACGGGCCGCTGGCGCCGCCTCCGGATCGGCCGCCAGATCGCTTTTCGGCGGGATTGTCGAGTTGGAATCAGGCGACGACGAGATCAATGTACTAGCGCTTGCGGAACCTGACGATTGGCCACTTCGAGTCGTCGTTGCCGTGACTGCGGGGGGTACGAAGCCGGTCAGTTCTGGTGATGCGATGATTTTGAGCGAGAAAACATCTCCCTTCTATTCCAGTTGGGTCGCAAATCAGGAGGACGATCTGGATGTGGCTCGCTGCGCCGTTCAGGCCCGCAATTTCGAACAGCTCGCAGCAGTGTCGGAGCACAATTGCCTGAAGATGCACTCGGTTATGTGGACATCCCGACCGCCTGTTGTGTACTGGAACAAAGCGACTCTTGCCTGCATGGAAACCATCCGGGCACTGCAAGATGAGGGCCAGGCGGTATTTTTCACCATAGATGCCGGGCCGCAGTTGAAAGCGATCTGTTTGCCTGAAAATGAAGCACTGGTCGCGGCCGCACTGGGCGCCGTTGATGGTGTCGAGACAATCATGACGACGGGTCTCGGACCTGGCGCACAATTATTGGATGACGCGTGACGGAAGTTCACACTAGCGCTCCGGGCAAGGCCGTTGTCGCTGGCGAATACGCCGTTCTCAATGGCGCGCCGGCGATTGCGATGGCCGTGAATCGGCGTGCGCGCGTTCAGATCATAGGGACAGGCAACTCCGCACACAGTGTTTCCGCACCTGGTTATCTCGCGGGAAGTCATCGCTTTGAGCTTGATTCAGGTGGCCATATTCGTTGGCTCAATCCGTTGCCGGGCAGACATGCCCTCTCGCTTTTTGAGGTGGTCTGGGCCCGATCGGGAATGACGAAGGAGAACGGATTATCCTTTGTTCTGGATACGACAGATTTCTTCGACTCGAAAAGCAGCTCGAAACTCGGCCTTGGCTCGAGTGCTGCACTCGCGACAGCGCTGGCTGCAGCGCTGGTCACTGCCGGATCATTGTCCTGCCCGATCGATTTGCTGGCGGCAGACGCACACCGTGATTTTCAGTCCGGTGCAGGAAGTGGCATCGATATCGCAGCCGCCATGCACGGTGGGCTCATTGCTTATCAGGTAGGCAAACCCGCGATTTCATTGCAGTGGCCGGATGGCCTTGCTTATCGATTGTTGTGGAGTGGCCACGCAGTCAGCACCACGGACAAACTGGCCAGAATGCCCAGCCCGGGTGAATCTTCCGGCGGGGACAGACTCGCCGATACCTCCCGGGATGTAAGTGCGGCATGGCAAACCGGTGACAATGAAAAATTGCTGTCCGAAATGCTGCGCTATACAAATGAACTCCGGGCTTTCAGTATTGACCATGAGCTTGGCATATTCGAAGCCGGGCATCAGGAACTCACTGAAATGGCCAGGCATTTTCCGCAAATTGTGTACAAACCCTGTGGGGCTGGCGGTGGTGATATCGGAATTGTGCTGGGGCAGTCAAATAAGGATGTGGACTTGTTTGCGGCAGCGGCGGCGGAGACCGGGTACACACCGCTCGACATTTCATTGGATCCTGACGGAATTCTCGTTGCCGGAGGATCATTGTGCTGAGCGATTCCAGTATTCCCGGATTCTATCGCTTGAGCGTTTCTGAACGCATCGACACTCTTGAGTCGCTTGGTATTTTGTCCCAGGAGGATACGCGACGATTGAAGAATGGCGAGCAACTCCTGTCGCTGGAAAGCGCCGACAAATTGATCGAGAACGTCATCGGCACCTTCCAGCTGCCGTTCGCTATTGCCCCGAATTTCATAATCAACGGACGCGACTATCTTGTGCCGATGGTGGTGGAGGAGCCGTCAATTGTTGCGGGTGTCAGCGCTGCGGCAAAATTGGCAAGGGCGGGAGGTGGGTTCCGGGCAGAGCTGAAAGAGTCATTGCTTGCAGGCCAGATTCAACTGATTGATATCGACGATCCGGATCGGACGATTCAGGCGCTCGTAACCGGGAAGAAAGATCTCTTGGGCAAAGCCAACCTGATGTTGGGTAAACTCGTTGCCAGGGGCGGCGGTGCACGTGATATCGAATACTTCAAATATCGTCTTGGCGGTGGTCAATGGACGGTGGTGCTGCACATTCTTGTTGACACCCAGGATGCGATGGGCGCGAATCTGGTCAATACATTGTGCGAGCGACTGTCGGGCGAAATTGAAGAGCTGACAGGCGCAAAGACAGTCCTGAGGATTCTTTCCAATCTCGCTGACCGGTCACTGGTCAGCGCGAATGTGACCATTCCGTTGGCGAGCCTCGCTACAGAGAGCTTTTCTTGCGAAGAGATTCGAGATCGCATTGTGATTGCGGCGGAGCTGGCCGACGCCGATCCGTACCGCGCGGCTACGCACAACAAGGGCATCATGAACGGTGTCGATGCGGTGGCAATCGCGACCGGCAACGACTGGCGTTCATTAGAGGCGGGCGCACATGCCTTCGCGGTGAAAAGAGGCGCATATCGCAGCTTGAGCAGTTGGCGTGTTGCCGCCGATGGCGATCTTCTTGGCCAATTGTCGATGCCGGTGAAGGTTGGCGTCGTTGGTGGCTCTTTGAGAGCAAATCCGGGCGTTTTGTTAGGCCTGAAGATAGCGGCGGTCAGTAGCGCCGCCGAGCTCGCTTGCATGATCGGAGCGGTGGGTCTTGCGCAGAATTTTGCAGCACTTCGGGCGCTCGCAGGCGATGGCATACAACAAGGACATATGCGGCTGCATGCGAGAAGTGTAGCCGCAAGCGTCGGCGTTTCCGCGGAGCATTTTGACGATGTGGTTGGCGGCATGCTGGAAACGGGCGATGTAAAAGCATGGAAAGCCCGGGAACTGCTGACGGAAATGAAATCTGGCGATGCTGAGACTCCCACAGATCATCGAGGGGATAACACCGGGAAGGGGGTCGCGGCGGGAAAGGTCATATTGCTGGGCGAGCATGCCGTTGTTTACGACAAACACGCGCTTGCGCTCCCACTGCCGGAGTCCGTTATTGTGCACGTCACCGAGCAGGAGGAAGTAACGAGTCTGACATTGCTCGAACAAGGTCAAACCACCAACGTCGATCTTGGCGAGGAAGGAAAAAGCGGTATCGCCGCGGCATTGTCCCTAATTATGCGTCGTCTCGATCTTGGCGGGCAGAGTTTCGCAATTCGTATTCACTCAGGAATTCCTACCGCGATGGGCCTGGGTTCTTCGGCCGCGTTCGCTGTTGCAATTATTCGGGCGTTCGACGATTTGTTTGATCTCCGGCTCGGTGATCGCAAAGTGGATCAACTGGCGTTCGATTGCGAAAAAATAACGCATGGAACACCCTCGGGGATAGATAACAACCTTGCTACCTACGGGCAGCCGGTGCTTTTCAGCAAGAGTAGTGCGACCCGGACCAAACCGATCAAATTGACTGAGATACCGCCGATGGTCGTCGCAGCAAGCGGTGTGCGTGCCAGCACTCTCGAACAGGTCGCTGGGGTCCGTGCCAGATATGAGCGCGATCCGGCTTTGTACGGAATGCTGTTTAATGAGATGGACGAGATGAGCCTGGCGGGCGCCGAGGCGTTGCGTAATGGTGATTACCAAACATTGGGCGTCCTCATGAATATTTGTCACGGTTTGCTCAACGCGATAGAAGTTTCAATACCGGTACTGGAAAAGATGATCCAGATCGCGCGACTGGAGGGCGCTATTGGAGCGAAGCTAACCGGTGCAGGAGGTGGCGGATCGATCGTTGCGCTTTGTCCTGGTCGCGAAGAGCAGGTTGCGAATGGTTTGCGCAATGCTGGTTTTCAGGTAATTCGTATGGCAGTTACTCCGGCGCCGTAAAAGGGAAATCGATTGACCACGCACGCAAGCAGAATTGTATCTTCGGAAAACGAGAACCTGATTCTCGTTGATAAAGACGATGTTGAAATTGGCACGCAAAGCAAAGCGCGCTGTCACGATGGGGATGGCATCCTGCATCGCGCATTTTCCTTGTTTGTGTTCAACTCAAATGGCGAGCTACTCCTGCAAAAGCGCAGTGAAGCCAAGAGATTGTGGCCGCTTTATTGGTCCAATAGCTGTTGCAGCCATCCCCGCGACGGCGAGTCGATGGAACTGGCGATCGGACGGCGTCTGAAAGAGGAGCTGGGAATAGCGTCAACGGTGGAGTTCGTCTACAAGTTCAGCTACCAGGCCCGATTCGGTGATCTGGGATCAGAGCATGAACTTTGTTCCGTATTTATTGGCCGTACCGATCAGGTGATTAGAGCGAACCCCAATGAAATTGCCGATTTCCGGTTTGTTCCGGCAATGGATGTGCTGGCTGAAATTTCAAATTCTGAAGAGCGTATTACGCCATGGTTTCGTATGGAATGGAAAAAACTGGAACAGGAATTTCCGGACCGGCTTGCTCGATATATATCAACAGACTAGCTAACGTATCGGTAATACTCGATGCCGAGGTCTGCAAACTGCCGTTGGTCACTCTGGCCAACACGATCAATTACGAACTCGCTTCTGGGCAGGTAGTCGAGACCGACGGGGTGTCGCCCATCGTGTAACGCGACGTATTGATCCTGGTTCAGGTCCACCGTGAATTTCATCGCCTTCGCAAAGCCGATAGCTTTTGTTGCTGCACGCCAGTCCTTGCTGACAATAAATGGAATAACTTCCGCAGCATCACCGCTGCCATATCCCAGTGTAAGCAGTTCTTCGCCAGCCAGATCGCGACCTTCATCCAGAGCTTGCTCAAACCCGGCCGATATCCAGGCGGGAAGAGCGGCAGTATAAAGATTGCCAAGATCGAGCATGGTGTCACTACCGAGCGCAAGTTTGTCCAGAATCTCCCGACTGTAGCGTCGTGATGCACGGAAAATTCGGAAGACCGCCATCGTCAGTGGGTATACCTCGATATTAAGATGTTCCGGGGTTGCCAGATGGGCAACCTCTGGTTTGCTGATCATCTCATTCAGGAGTGCGGCCGGTTCGATTCCCGCTTCGTAGCAATAGGAGGCCAGTTCGGCGTGGTCTTCGGAATTGCCGCTCCCCAATGCGAACAGGTAGGCGACGGCCCAGCCAGTCTCCGGCATGCGGCGATAAGGACGGTGCATGAAAACCGTCTTCAGCGAGCGAATGTATTCGCTGGCATTGAGGTTGCGCTTTTCATACATGTCGTTCAGGGCATGGAGCGTTTCATCGATGTAGCAGGTGGTTGAATACTTGCCATTGAACACCGGAAAATCCTGGACCTGGTGACTTCCACTTCTGTCCTGGCCACAAAAGCGCACCATCGGCTTGCGGAAATCCATAATGCGGTAGTCGGATGCGGAACCCGAGCGAATCAAATCGACTTCGGCGAGTTTCGGATTTTCTTCGAGCAGCATCGCAACGGCACCGGCACCTTGTGTTGGCTCTCCGCTGCTACCCCGTGCGTACTCGGCGATGTCAGCACAAACGACGATCGCCTGGCTGCCCGCACCGTCCAGCGCCAGATGTCTAAGGGCGCCCTTCATGCCGTAAACGCCGCCCAGGCAGGCATGTTTGAATTCGGGAACTTCGCAACTACGAGCTATGGGTGGTTTGCCACGCCTCACCAGTTCGCGATCGATCATGCCCTTCAGGATGATCGCACCGGCAGAGTTGTCAGTGCTCGACTCGGTGCCAAGACCCAGGAATTTCACCCGTGACGGATCGATGTCGTATTGCTCGATCAACCTCAGGACGGCCGTAGCGGCCATCGTGTAAATGCTCTGATTGGGTCCACGCATCCGAAAACTGCGCCCGACGACATCACGAATTTTAGGCCACTGGTTGTCCGTCCAGTCGCACCAATCGTCGAGCCACACCCGGAATGGCGGCACGTAGGCCGCTAGTCCACTAATTCCTATGGGTTTTCTGCTCATGATAGTTGGCTGCGAATATTCTGGTTTTAGAGTGATTCGAGAAGCGTAGCCTATCGATTCTAGTAGTCCTGCGGTCCTCGCTCAAGCAGCATATGCAATCGCGCTCACTCGAGCGTAATCGTGATTTGCTCGGAAATCACCGGGGGATCGTGTGGAATATGTAAAAAGTCGGCAAAAAGCAGCTGCAAGGTATGCGTTCCAGGCTCCAGAGTGAGCTCTGTTGATGAGCTTCCATCGCCGAAATGCACGTAGTTTTCGCTTGCGGGAACTGGCAGCGATAAATCCGGTATTTCGGCATCGATGATGAGGTGATGATGGCCGGAATGCGGCACATCCTGCCCGGCCGGAACAACCGTCATGCCGTCAATAGCAAAAATCACGGCAACGGGATTCGAGACTACGTCGCCGTCGGCAGGACCCACGAAGTACAAGCTGACTTCTCTCGCCGCCGGGTTTTCCACGGCCGCCGTTGCCGGCGTGCTGTCGATCGAGGGTTCGGCTTGCTCTGCGGTGGAATCATTGGCGGACTGACCACATGCTGTGAGCAGCATGAGCGCGGCTATGGACGAAACGTGATGCAATCGAAAAATTTTTAACACGGCCTTCTCCTGTTATTTGTAACCGGTGTTCAATCATAAAGTGCCTAAATCGAAAATGCTGCAAAAATAGCAGCGGAACCCATAATCAGGGCAAGCCCGACGATGTATGCGAGCAGCAACAACAGAAACTTCAGCGCTGTTACCCAGCGTCCCTGCCCGTACACACGGCGCATTGCCTTGTACAGGTACACCGCGATGTATATCGATATCGCAAATACCAGGATCGCGCTGACGAAAGCGGGAGCAACGACCAGGCCGGCCAGGCGCACGCTTAAGATATCCAATATCAGCGCCAGAAAAATAAATGCATGATAATGAACAACGAATAGAAGGTGTTCGACGTAATAGCGCTTTGAAAGCGGGTAGAGAATGCTGAGGATCAACGCCATGAGGGGCAGCAGGATGAAAAGGCCTGCTGGAACGTTTTCACGTAGCTTGTCCAGGAAGCCACTGAGACCCTGGCCGTCTTCTGCGGTCATGCGCTCGCACATGACCTGCAAGCGATCCTTGGTCAGGCGTTTCGCCAGCCAGGCAGGCATGTCGGCCGGGTCGTAACTGTCCATATCGCATTCTGTGTCGATTTTCTCGCCGTCCACGGAAATGCTCAGACCCCCGCTCGCGTCTTCCGTTGATGCGCCGAAATCAGCCCCGATCTCGATGCCTTCCTCGGCCGGTTCCTGGAGAATTTCCTCGCGGGTATCTGGATCTTCGGCAACTTGCTCGGCGGTGCTTTCAGGGGACGGCTCGAACAGGATGCGAAATGTGTCTCGCGGCTCAAAAAAGGCAACCAGGAAAAATAATAAACTCAACACCAGGTAGGTGCGGAACGGCGGCATGAAACGGGCACGCCGACCGCGCAGATAGTCGCTCGTAAGTTGCCCCGGCCGAATCGTCAGGGGAACCAGCGTATGCCAAATTTTCGAATCGATTTCCAGCAGGTCGCCGAATGCGTCCCTGAGAAGCTCCCAAATGCTGATCAATCGGCTGCGCGCACGTTGCCCACAATGGCCGCAATATTGTCCGCTTAGCCGGGAGCCGCAATTGCGGCACTCTTGTTCCGGATTGATAATTTCTTCGGCAGCTCGTACCTCGCTGAGAACCCGCCGCTTCGCCTCGAAGCGCTCGCCGAATTGCTCGACCGTCGCCTGGCGCATGGCCGTTGCCGGTCCGGCGAGATATTGCACAAGTGCGATGTCATCTTCGAGCTGATAGTGGGTTACGCGGCGAACTCGATCCTGATCGTCTTCGAGTGAAAACACCTTGGCCGAAATGAATCCGGGGATCAGTAGCATTTCGTCGATGTGGGCGACCAGCCAGTTATCGATGTCGCCGGCGACCTCCCGGTCAATACTGAGTGTTACTTCATATATTGGACCGGATTGCTCTTTCATGAATAGTCCGGGCTAGGTAATCAGGCGGTCTTTTTCTTGCCGGACTTCTTTGTGGTTTTTCTCGCGCTCGGCTTCGCTGCGGGTTTCCGGGCTGCTGATTTCTTTTTTGCAGTTGCTTTTCGTTTGGCCGTGGGCGCTTTGGTGGTTGTTGTTACCGACTCGCCTGATTTATCCACGGTCTCGGGTGGGAAATCGTCCACGGACATGAGATCCAGGACCTTTTCATGGTAGCTACGAAGGCTTTTTGCTTCGGTCTTGTCGATAAGACCGGTCTTCTGTGCTTCATCGATTTGATGCCCGAGATAATCGGACTTGAGCGCACCTTTTTTCTTCGCCTGCCGCAACTTCGCCTCTAGCGGTGCAAGCTCCTCCGACAGTATTAACGCTTCCTGCAACAAGCCCAATGGGTTGCCAGGCTCAATTGTTTTGTAGGCTTGCGCACTCAGACGTTCGCGTGCCTCGCCTGTACGGGTAATGACATCAACGACCTTGCGACCCAATTTGTCCGATGGTGCGGAGTAGGTCCGGCCACGCGGGAAAATGGCGCAGCGCAGAAAAAATGCAATAGGACGATTGGGAAAGTTTCGCAGGAAGCTGTGCAGCTGTTCCTGGGCGTTGTACATGAGCGTCCGTACTGACCACTCGACCAGGGGTATGTCGGTAGCACGACGACCCTGATCTTCAAAATGTTTCAACACACTCGATGCAAGATACATTGAACTCAGCACATCACCCAGTCGGGCCGATAGCAATTCCTTTTGCTTGAGTTTGCCACCGAGTGTCAACATGGCGAAGTCCGTTGCGAGGGCGAACGCGGCGCTGTAACGATTTATGTTTTGGTAATAACGTCGGGTTGGTGTATTCAATGGAACGTTGCTGAACTTGGCGTGAGTCAGGGCGAGAAAGAACGACCGGGCAACGTTACTTATCGCATACCCAACGTGCCCGAAAAGGGCCTCGTCAAATTCGGCCAACCCACGCTCTTCATTTGTATCTTTGGCGGCATTCAGTTCCCTGAGAACAAACGGATGACATCGTATTGCACCCTGGCCGAAGATAATCAAACTGCGGGTCAAAATGTTTGCGCCCTCGACGGTGATCGCTATCGGCGTTGCCATGTAACCACGACCCATGTAGTTCCTGGGACCCATCATGATGGCCTTCCCGCCATGCACATCCATTCCGTCATTGGCGACTTTGCGGCCCATTTCGGTACAGTGATACTTCAGGATTGCAGATGGGACAGCAGGCTTCTCCCCTTGTCCTATGGCACCGGCGGTTATCGAAACAGCCGCATTGATAATGTAGGTGTGCCCGGCAATTCTCGCCAGCGCTTCAGCTACACCGTCGAACTTCGCGATTGGCAGGTTGAACTGTTTGCGTAGCTGGGTGTACGCGCCCGATGCATACGCGGCTGCCTGACAGCCACCGGCCGCAGTGGCGGGCAACGTGATTGCACGTCCAACCGCAAGAAGTTCAACCAGCATCTTCCAGCCCTTGCCGGCCATCTCGGCACCACCGATGATGTGGTCGACAGGGACGAATACATCTTTGCCTGACGTCGGCCCGTTCTGAAACGAGATGGACAACGGGTAGTGGCGCCGGCCAATCGTAACTCCGGGGAGATCGGTAGGAATTAGTGCGGCCGTAATACCGTACTCATCCTGGTCACCGATCAAATGGTCCGGATCGTAAAGCTTGAATGCGAGGCCAAGGACAGTGGCGACCGGTGCAAGCGTAATGTAGCGCTTGTCCCAGTTCAGACGAATGCCGACGATGGACTTGCCATTCCATTTGCCCTTGCAGACGATGCCGGAATCGATCAATGCGGCAGCATCCGAGCCTGCCTGCGGAGAGGTCAGTGCAAAACAGGGAATCTCATCACCCGTAGCCAATCTTGGTAGATAATGTTGTTTTTGCTCATCGGTTCCATAATGGAGCAGCAGCTCCGCCGGGCCGAGGGAGTTTGGCACGCCGACCGTCGATGACGCTGCCGTGCTACGGCTTGCCAGTTTGGTGATGACCATAGCGTTCGCGTAGGCGGAAAACTCCAGCCCGCCGTATTTCTTGGGAATAATCATCGCAAAAAACTTGTTCTTCTTGATGAATTGCCATGCTTCTGGTGGCATATCCCGGCGTGTATGTGAGACATCCCAGTCGTCCAGCATCTCGCAAAGTTCTTCGCAGGGGCCGTCCAGAAAGGCCTGTTCTTCCGCCGACAGTTTGGGCGCTGGATACGACATCAATCGATTCCAGTCGGGCATGCCGGAAAACAACTCTCCGTCCCACCACACGCTGCCCGCCTCGAGAGCCTCTCTTTCGGTGTCCGACATTGACGGCAGCATGGTGCGGTATTTTTTGAGGGCTGGCCGAGTGATTTTTTCGCGGCGAAAATCAGCAAGATTCAGAACCACAAGAACCGCGAAAATCACTACCAACAGGAAGAGTGAGACGTACGGGAGCGATGAATCACCCTCCGCCGAAGCGAGGTATATGATGAAAGCGACAAGCGCGGAACCGGTTGCGACAGTCGACCTGAGGAGATTCGTGCGGCTGTATGCGAGATAGATGCCTCCGCCGACAAACAGCAGAAACCAAAATAATCCGACAAAAAGACTGAACACGTTTACATCCTTAGAGTTCGTTATTTGGGGGGTTGGTCATTCGCAGCGCCCTGCGTGATCGACACGTATCCACCCTAACACCGCCAAACTTGGGGTGCCAGCAACTGCGCTAGCTTGTTGGCAGCCCGTTGACCAGCCGGGTCCGGGTTATAACAGACTCTCGATAGCGGCTCGTTCCTCACGGAGTTCGGCTTCCGTCGCCTGCATCCGTTCTCGACTGAAATCATTAATTTCCAGATCCTGCACGATTTCGTATTGGCCACCATTAATGCGCACGGGATATGAGTAAATGACGCCCGGTGCAATGCCGTAACTGCCGTCTGCTGGAATTCCCATGCTTACCCAATCGTCCTGCGGCGTGCCCGACGCCCAGTCATGCATATGATCGATGGCGGCCGAAGCGGCTGATGCAGCAGATGATGCACCGCGCGCTTTGATAATGGCCGCGCCGCGTTGTTGCACGTCAGGAATAAATGTGGCCGCGAGCCATTCCTGATCGACCAGCTCGAGTGCTGGCTGGCCAGCAACTGTCGCATGGTGAATGTCAGGGTACTGGGTAGCGGAGTGGTTGCCCCAGATTATCATCTGGCGAATTTCGTCGACATGTTTGCCGGTTTTCTGCGCCAGCTGCGATGCGGCGCGGTTGTGATCGAGGCGAGTCATCGCGGTAAAATTCGCAGGGTTAATATCAGGGGCGTTCGAACTTGCAATCAGCGCATTGGTATTCGCCGGGTTACCTACGACGAGCACGCGTATGTCGCGATTGGCGTTAGCGTTTATTGCCTTGCCTTGAACGGAGAATATCTGCGCATTCGCTTCCAAAAGATCTTTTCGTTCCATTCCGGGACCACGTGGCCTCGCCCCGACGAGGAGGGCGTATTCACTGTCTTTAAAAGCGACATTGACATCGTCTGTTGCCACAATGCCAGCCAACGTAGAAAAAGCGCAGTCATCCAGCTCCATCGCGACTCCCTGTAGAGCGGGCAACGCCGGTGCGATTTCCAAAAGCTTGAGAATTACTGGCTGATCGGCGCCAAGCATTTGGCCGGAAGCAATTCGAAACGCAAGTTGATAGCCGATCTGGCCGGCAGCGCCGGTGATTGTTACGCAAACGGGGTTCTTCATGTTGATATACCTATTATGGGTGGCGCACGAGAATATCTGGAATCCTTCGCGGAACGCCCGAACAAACAGAATTGGTGCCGCACATTGCGGTCGGCGATTTTAGCACCACAGAGGCGATCCGGCACGTGCTTGTTGCCCATGCTGCCGTCAGTCATTATTTCTCGATACGGGTGTACTCAACGAGTGAGCAGCAAAGTCATTTCCGGGTAAGCCAGCAGCAGTCGCTCCAGCTCGGTATCTGCCATGTCCTGCGATCCATTCGCCCTGAGTTCTTCAATACACTCAAGCCAGGATTCAGGCGTCTGGGTTTTCTCGTCGCTGCATGAGTGGGACTCCTGGTCGGCGGAGTCGGCGAAATTCGGATCGCTGCCCAAAGACTGGTGATTTGCGGTCTGCCCGATCTCGCGCATTCGCATGGAACTGTCCGTCGCTGCGGACGAAAATTTCTGCAAAATGCCTGGCTCAACCGGATCGGTCGTAATCTGTGTTTTATCAATGAACTGCAGGGCTGGATTGTGATCAATGAAGCCAACTTCGTCGAATTCAATCAATATGGCCAGACACAGTCCGACGGCCATTACGAATGCGGCTGGCCTTCGCCACGGCAAAAACCACTCGAATGACTTATCTTTCTCGGCCTCTACTGCTGCGCTCTTCAATACGATCGCATCGAGATGCGGTGGAGCGGTGTCCCTTGCGGTAGAACGATAAGTCTCTAGCAAGTCTTCACAATCAGTTTGCGGATCGGATGCCGCTTCGACTCTGTCAGTCACACCCGGCTCTCCCATCAGTGCCCTGTTCCTGATTGCCTTCATTTGCTTCATCGGCCAGCGCTGTCTTGAGCTTGTTCGTCGCGTAACGCAGTCGGCTCTTGGCTGTCTCTCTGTTAACTCCGGTTACGCTGGCTATTTTATCAACGTTAAGCCCGGCTTCCAGAAACAGCAATACGACCTCCCGCTGTTCATCCGGTAATGCACTCAGCGCTAGCCTCAATCTGGCGCGAGCGATTGACCACTCAGCACTATCATCAGGCTGTTCCACCGGTGAGGCGCTGTCGTCTGGATCGATCGATACCTCGTTCTTGTGGCGGCGATTCCGGCGCACATGGTCGATAAAGCAATTGTGCGCGACCCTGTACAGGAATGTCGTGAATTTCGCGGTTGGGCGATACCGGCTCCTCGACTTGATTATTTTGCTCCAGACCTCCTGGTACAGATCCTCCGCGGTGTCGTGGTGTTTGCACAAGCGCAACAAATAGCGATAAAGCGAGTCGTTGTGACGTTGATACAAAATGCGAAACGCTGCCACGTCACCATCCCGGTACCTGAGCATCAGTGCAGAGTCGTCTGGGGTGCCAGTCATGTATACAGAATAAGCGAGACGGGCTGGCCGCGAAAGGTGGCCGGTCGATCCGCTGATTGATGGGAAGGTTGCTGCGATCATTAACGCGTTCCTGATTTTCGCGCTCGCGCTTCGCGCGTAGAAGTGCAACCCTGCTGATCCGGGTACTTGCTGGCCTGTGCTTTATATCCCATTGATTTTCCAAATAAACTTGAGAGTTCTACTAAGCTTATTAACGGTCTTGCTGGGCCAATTGGGTTAATTACTTGCAATGTCGTAGGTTGGTGTTATAGTTAACTACAACACCAAGTCACCAACCAAATGGAACGAACATGCAGATCTTTACAAGTAGCAGGACAAACGGCCTCGTCGGAATATCAGTTCTCGCCCTGTTCGCGATTGCGATCATAGCGGGCCAGGCACGCGGCGACCTGCATAATCTGAATTCAGTTGATCGTGATTTACCCACGGCAATTGATCTGGGTATATTGATTGAGTCTGACGCGCCAGCGGGATTCGAAGTTGGCTACGAGGCTATCCGAAAATTCAAGGTATCGCCGGTCATGGTCGATTTCGGAATCGAAATGGTCAATCCTGCGGTTGACGATCGCGTTCAAGGACCCCGGACCTCGTTTTGATTTTCCGAGCGGATTGATTCGTCGATGACAATGCAACCCCACACCCGCGAGCGAGCTGGTTCGCCTGCCGCTGCAGACACTACGCGTACAGCGATAAACAGTCCTCCCGGCCTGTTACTATTCACGTCGCAATCAAACCCACGCTGTTTTGCAGCTGGCCAAAAAACATCCTGATAATGGCGATTGGACATTCAGTGGATCCAAAGTGGAACGAAGATCTTCCGATTTATCGTCAACTTCGCGACCGCGTAGTGGCAATGATTCTCGAGGGTGTACTGAGTGACGGCGATGCGTTGCCGTCGGTACGTAACGTCGCCGCTGAATATCGGCTAAACCCATTGACTGTCCTCAAAGGCTATCAGGAGTTGGTTGACGAGGACCTGGTGGAAAAGAAGCGCGGACGTGGCATGTATGTGACCGCCGGGGCCCACAAAAAGTTAATGAAAGACGAGCGTGAGCGATTTCTTAAAAAGGAATGGCCACTCGTTGCTGCAACGATTGTGCGGCTGAAACTGGATACTGGCACGCTACTTGACGCAATAGAGTCCAAAAAAGAAACCTCAGGGGATAAAGATGAGTAGCCTGGTCAGCGCAAAAAATGTCTCCAAGAAATTCGGAAGTTTCTACGCCCTAGACAATGTTAGTTTCAACATCGAGCAGGGAAGAATCAGCGGCCTGATCGGCCCAAACGGTGCTGGCAAGACAACCCTGTTGAAAGCCATGCTTGGACTAACTGATTGTCAGGGAAGTCTTTCAGTATTGGGACTGGATCCGTTCAAGCAACGCAAAGAGCTGATGCAGAATATATGTTTCATCGCTGATGTCAGCGTCTTGCCTCGATGGATTCGAGTAAAGCAATTGCTTGGTTTTATCGAGGCGGTGCACCCCAAATTTTCGAGAAGTCGCGCCGAAGAACTGCTGGCGCAGACCGATATTCAGTCTTCAGCAAAAGTGCGGGAATTATCCAAAGGCATGGTGACGCAACTGCATCTGTCGATTATTATGGCCGTCGAAGCGAAGTTGCTGGTGCTTGATGAGCCAACTCTGGGGCTCGATATTATTTTCAGAAAAGAGTTTTACAGCAACCTGCTGAATGACTATTTCGATGAAGGCCGAACAATTCTGATCACGACACATCAAGTGGAGGAAATAGAGAACCTGTTGACCGACGTAATGTTTATCAATCATGGCAAACTGATTCTGGACGCAACGATGGAATCATTGCCTGAAAAATACGTCGAGTTGCTTGCGTCGGGGGAAGACGCTGACCGCGCACGCGGGATGAACCCCATTTACGAACGCGATGTATTTGGCAAGAAGGCATTTACATTCGAAGGTGTCAGTCGGCATCAACTCGAGGGTTTGGGCGAACTTCGTACCCCCGGTATCGCGGATCTTTTCGTCGCTAAAATCAAAGGGGCGGCGGCATGATACAGACGCAATTAGCGTTAATTCGGCGTGAGCTTTGGGAGCACCGTTCGATTTACATAACGCCTGCGGCGATAGGCATCATCGTCTCGCTGCTGATGGTGACAGGACAGGTTGCCGTATCGGCGATGGGTCAGCACCTGGATTTTGCTCTTCTCGGTGCGACTGCCCTGGGTGAGAACGAGCGGGCAGCTGCACTCACCGGCCTGATGACTTTAATATCCCTGCCAATGTTATTCGCAATGTGGATACTGACCATATTTTACGCACTGGATTCACTGTACGCAGAACGAAAGGACAGAAGTATTTTGTTCTGGCGATCGATCCCTGTAACGGATGCAGAAACCGTTACATCCAAACTGCTTACCGCCCTGATTGTGATTCCGTTGATCACTTTATTGATGATAGTGGTTACGCAATTGATGGTTCTGATAATCACGAGTGTGTGGGTTTCCATTCGCGGTGCGGACGCCTGGTACCTGATCTGGGGTGCAGCACCCTTGTTCGACACCTGGATTGTTACGCTGGTCGTTTTGCTGGCTGTTCCGCTGTGGTGGGCGCCGTTTATTGGATGGTTCCTGTTTGTTTCGGCATTTACGAAACGATCACCATTCCTGACCGCATTCATGCCGCTCATCGTACTGCCGATGCTCGAAAAGATTTTCCTGAATTCCTCATATCTCGCGACAGCGTTTGCGGATCGTCTCAATTTGCCCCTATTTACGGGAAAAGATCTCAGTGACCTGAAACTGGATAATATGGACGAGGTCCGTACAGTCGCGGAATCCGGTATCAGCCTATTATCTTTGCTGGATCTTAGCGGCTATTTTGCCAACCCTGGATTGTGGGCTGGAATGGCTGTGTGCGGCTTGCTCGTGACAGCAGCTATTTATCTGCGGCGATACCGCGACGATTCATGAATAGTCCGGGCTAGTACTCCGTGAATATCACCTTGTTGGATCACTAGTCTACGTCAAGATCGTATTTGCGAATTTTCCCGCGTAGCTGGTCGTAACTCAAGGACAGCAAATCGGCGGCCATGCGCTGGTTAAATCGTGCTTTCTGCAGCGCCGCAACCAGTAATTGTTTTTCGGTCTCTCGAATGCGTTCTTTGAAATTAGTCGGAAACAACAGAGTGCTGGATTGGAGTGGTTCCGGCTCCGTTTGACGTTTCTGCCCCTTCGACCGAAGCCTGAACGGAGAATCGAACGGATCAAAGGCGATCTTGCTGATCTTCTGCCCATCCTCAGTTGAACGATAGACGGAACGCTCGATGGCATTCTTGAGCTCCCGGACATTGCCCGGCCAGTCGTGCCTGAGCAGCGAAGAGGAAGTGAGCGACGTGAACCCGGCGAAATATTCGCGCTTCATCTCGCTGACCATATTGATCGCAAAAGCGTGTGCCAACGGAAGAATGTCATCCGGCCTGTCACGTAAAGGAGGCACGGTAATCACATCGAATGCGAGTCGATCCAGCAGATCCTCCCGGAACAAACCCTCTTGCGCCAGTGACAACAGGTCCGAATTGGTTGCGCCCACGGTACGGACATCAACATGGATTGTCTCGCTTCCGCCGACCCGCTGGAACTCGCCGTATTCGATAACCCGCAGAATTTTTTCCTGCATCCTGAGAGAGGTGGTGGCAATCTCATCCAGTACGAGTGTGCCCCCGTCGGCGCGCTCAAAGTGTCCGACATGCCCTCTTATTGCTCCGGTAAACGCTCCTGCTTCATGGCCGAACAACTCTGACTCAAGTATCGATTCTGTCAGCGCGGCGCAATTGACCTTTACCAATGGCCTCTCCCACCGCTGCGACAAGAAATGCAGCCGGGAAGTGATGAGTTCCTTGCCGGTTCCTCTTTCCCCAACAACAAGAAGAGGCTTGCTCAGCGTCGCCGCACGCGAAACATGCTCCAGCATTTCGAGGAATACCGGGGATTCTCCGATGATTGGTTGAACGCTGTGCCTGTCGGTCATGCGATCAGTCTGCCAATAAACTGCGAAAAATACCAATAAGTGGTAAAAAAACCGAAATAAATTTGACAACAATCGCTCAATACTCGGAAAATTCTTCTTTATAACAGTGGCTTATCTGGATCCGAGCGAATTGGCACGGTTTCTGCAGTATCTATAGCTGTAATCAATTATCACTGAGGGTAAAACAATGGGTATATTCACGAGATTCAGCGACATCGTGAACTCAAACATCAACTCGATTCTGGACAAGGCTGAGGATCCGGAAAAAATCGTTCGTTTGATGATTCAGGAAATGGAGGACACACTTGTCGAAGTTCGTTCGGCGGCGGCTCGCTCAATTGCGGATAAGAAAGACCTGAACCGGAAGCTGTCCGCGCTGGAACGCGATCAGCGCGACTGGGATGGTAAGGCCGAACTGGCATTACGCAAGGGCAGGGAAGACCTGGCGAAAGCGGCCCTGGTTGAGAAGTCGCGTGCCACGAGTGCGATAGAAATGATCAGGGCCGATTATGAGGCAATAGACGAGGGTCTTGGCAAGCTGAATGAAGACATCTCGCGGCTTGAGGCCAAGCTTCTGGATGCGAAGGCAAGACAGAAGTCGCTGCTGGCCAGGCACAAAACGGCACACAGCAGGCTCGCGGTCCGCAAGAAAATTCATGATTACCAGATCGACGATGCGATGATTCGTTTCGAACAATACACCCGCCGTATCGACGACCTTGAAGGGCGAGTTGAAGCGTATGACCTGGGATTGCCCAAAGATCTCAAACATGAATTCGCAGGTCTTGAGGCCGAAGAAGAGGTTGCGCGAGATCTGGATGAATTGAAGCGGCGAGTATCTGCTGCTGAAGCAACCGAGGACAAGGCAGCTGCAACTGAGTAAGAGGAGCCGATATTGGACGAATATACTGGCATTGCACTGATTGTATTTCTTGCAATTCCTGCACCGCTGCTGATCATTCTCCACTTCATTACCAAGTGGAAGCAATCGCGTGAAATTTCGGGTGGGGACGAAAAAATGATGGAAGATTTGTGGCAGTTGTCACAGCGGTTGGAAGATCGACTGGAGGCTCTGGAAACGATACTGGACGAAGAAGTGCCGGATTGGAGGAGGAAGTTATGAGCAGAGATGCCTGGAATCTGAATCACGGGCCATTAAGAGGCTTATACAGGGATCGTGAAAACGGATGGGTGTTCGGTGTTTGTGCCGGTGTCGCGGAGTTCCTGAACTTTCGTACAGCGACAGTGCGTGTCATCGCGGCAGTTTGCTTGTGCCTGTTCTTTTGGTTAACGGCACTGGTTTACATTGGAGCTACATTGCTGATTCGCGAAAAGCCGCTGATTTACCGAGGCAGCGAAGAGGAATTTAAGTTTTGGCGGAGGCGCGATTACAGGGGTCGCTGGAGTCACTGATGGCAGACTATGACTCGATACGCCGTAGGCGATTTTACCGGGACTCAAGTCGGGCAGTATGCGGGGGAGTCTGCGCCGGTCTTGCAGATTATTTCGGTTTCAATCTAAAGATTACCCGGGTGCTCGCCGTCATTGCATTATTGATGGCCACGCCGGCGACTCTGATTGCGTACTTCGGAACTGTGTTCCTGGTGCCAGCACGTCGCGCCAGTCAGCAAACATCGAAATACGACCCCGCATTCCGAAAAGCGCTGAGATCCAATCCCGTACAAACACTCGGGGACGTTCGGCGCAAATATCGTGGTCTTGACGCCCGGATGGCCAAGCTGGAACGATACGTTACGTCATCACGCTTTAATCTGGATCAGGAGTTTCGGCAACTGTAGCTGCCGAGAAAAAAACATGATAGAAAGGAACGCTAAACCATGAATAGTGTATTCGTATTCGTTCTGTGCATCATTGCAATTGTCATGACCGCAGGGGTCATACAAACATACATTAAGCACGAGAAGAAGCTACCGGAAACGGATAACGATCCGGATGAAATGCTTGAAACGATCGATAGATTGGAAAAACGAATTCAGGTTCTGGAACGTATTATTACTGAAAAAGATGTTGACTTGAAGCAACGGATAGATGACTTGTGAGAGCCGGTGACTCGCTGTCTTTCGATATCGGGGTTCCGTGGAGCCTATCGCCGGACTTGAGATGAGTGCTTCTATTTGTCTCGGTCTTTATACGATCGAACCGCTGCATTGAAGTTCGCAGCTACGATTTCCATATCATTGACCGCGGCATTGTATTTTTTGTTCAGAAGGTCTTCTCGAAGCTGCTCATCCTCCGGTTCGAGACCATCTGTCTGTAATCGTGATGCCTTCTCCTCCGCAACAATGCACTCCAGGTAAAGCTCCATATCAGCCACAAATTTCTTCACTTCTCTTTGTCCGACAAGCATGTCTTCCTTGGTCGAAGTCATCCCATTGGGCATATCGATTTTCCCCGGATAGTCGCAAGCGAAACCGGATGATGCCAATGCAAGGAGAAGGGGAGCGGAAATGAGTCGGATGATATGTTTCATAGGATTGTCTTTCCAGTTGCGCGGTGATTAACTTTCTACCGGCCGGTTGTTGGGAAACAAGGCCAGCTATTTAATCACGTTAAATCTACGGAGTGAAGCGTATCGTACTCACGATGAACGTGAGATTAAGCAGGAAACGGCCGCCACGGCCTGAGCTTACGCAAATAGTGCTTTGTATTTGTCTGTGCCCTCGGCTTGAGCGAGGAGAAGCTCCAGGTAACTGTCTGAAGTCATGGGCTGGCCAAAAAGCATGCCCTGAACATAAGTGCAGTTCATGTCTTGCAGTCGACTGAGTTGCTCCTCTGTCTCGACACCTTCGGCGATCACATCCATCTTGAGGTTGTTACCCATTTGAATAATAGTGCCTACGATAATCTCGTCATCCGGATTCGTCGCAATGTCCCGAACGAATGACTGGTCAATTTTAAGCGTGCTTATCGGAAATTGCTGCAACGCGCTAAGGGATGAATACCCGGTGCCGAAATCGTCGATCGCCAGATGCAGACCGAGGGCATACAATTCATCAAGCAGTTTTATTGTTCGCTCGGGATTCTCCATCAAAGTCGTTTCGGTGATTTCCAGTTCCAGAGATGTGGGAGATACCTCGTAACTTCGCAGAATTCCGCTTAGGCGCTGGATGAAATTTCCTTGTCGCAGCTGTTTCAGCGAAAGATTGACGGACACTCTTCCGTGCGAGGAAATGGAGCGCTGCCAGTATCGGAAATCTTCGCAGACACGGTCCAGAACCCACTCCCCTATTTCGACAATGAGATTTGTCTCCTCGGCAATCGGTATGAAGTCGGATGGCAGAACGATGCCACGGTCTGGCAACTCCCATCGCACAAGGGCCTCAGCACCAACGACTTCGCCGGTAATGATATTGTACTTGGGTTGATAGTGAACCAGCAGCTCGTCTCGCTCAAATGCGCGCTTCAGCCTGCTCCTGGTCATTAGCCGCTCAACGGCGGCTTCATTCATGTCAGGGACATAGTAGGCAAGTTCATTGCCACCGGTCTTTTTCGCGTGGTACAGGGCGGCGTCAGCGTTGCGAATCAGATCGATGACATTGCCGGCATCCTCGGGGCAGAATGCAATTCCCATGCTCGCAGTCATGAATACTTCATGACCCTGGACATAAAATGGATCTGCCAGGCGATTGAGTACTGTTCGAGCGAGTTTTTCGACCACGCTCTTTGTCTCGATACCCGTTTCCAACTGGTCGACAATTACCGCGAATTCGTCACCGGCCAAACGGCCAACCACGCAATTGGCTGGCAAGCTTTCCGTCAACCGTGAGGCAACCGTTTCGAGTGTGGTGTCTCCGGCAAGATGGCCAAAGGTGTCATTGAGCTCCTTAAAATGATCAATATCGATGTAAAACAAAGCCACTGATTGGTGCGAGCGCTGCCCTTTTGCAATAGCCCTTTGTAGCAAGTGTTGAAACTGCATGCGATTTGGGACTTTGGTTAACGCATCAATCCGGGCGAGGTAGCGAATTCGCTGTTCGGCCTTGCGGCGCTCTGTATTGTTTTGGGCAGCATAGATACGGCCGGCCTCGGTGCGGCTGTCGCCGTCAATTACCGAGCCAGTATAGGTAACCGGTACCGATTTGCCTGTTTTGCTAGTGAAAACGGCCTCGCCTGGAATGCCAGCAGTGAAATCCGTGTGCAGCGACCCGCCTTTCTCACTGTCGACAATCGCATCAATTGATTTGCCAAGTAATTCTTCCGCTTCGTATTCAAGCATTCGATTGGTGGCATCATTTATGCGTACGATTACGCCTTCGTCATCTGTTACGACAATGGCTTCATTCATGCTTGAAAGGATCTTGTCCACGTAATCGCGGGAGATTGTGGTTTTTTGAAGCTTTGTGCGCATGGCATTAAATACTTCAGCGAGTTCGCCGATCTCGTCACTGTGCTGAACGAGCAGTGGCTCGCCGAAATCGGCTTCGCTTAGCTTGATGGCCTGGAGCTTTAGCTCGCGCAGTCGCTTTGTTTGACCCCCGACTATGAACCATATCAACGCACAACCGAAAGAGAGGGCAAGTATGCCGGCAGCCCCAATACGCAAGAAAGCCGAATTCTGAGCATCAGCTTCCGCTTCCATAAGCTCGGCCAGGAAATCAGCAGATTCTTCCTGTACAGAAGCGAGCGAGAAATAGCCGTACAAAGTGCCGGTACTAATGCCACCTCTTGTTACGTCGCTTTGGAGTGCCAGGCGACCCGTCTGAAGCTGCTTCCTCGGATCCGGAATCGGCGGCCCGACTTCACCCGCCGATGCGAACACTCCGTCTATGCCAGCGTATGCGACTCCAATGAGGTCCGCGTCATTTGACAGGGTGAGTTCCAGAACATGGGTCACGAATGTAACGCCGGACCTTTCTGTGTGCACACCGATACCGTGCGCGATCAGATTCAGCCTGATTATGGCGCGGCGTTCAAATTCTGCTGTTTGCGCGACTTCATGTTGAACGGCACTCGATGCAACCAGGCGCTCTGCGAGCCATCGGTACTGGCCAAAAAACACCGAAATCATGATGCCAACAACGACAATCGCAATAGTCGCTATCAGAAGGAAATACTTGGGTATATGGCTAGCAGTCATTTTCGCGACCCTGGCGTCGAGCGGATTTTCAATCCGTCACAAGTCCAATTCGACTGCCAGTCATTTTTTGTTCTTATCAGCCAAGACAAACGGTGCAACATCGTTTCCCGCCGGCTGTCTTGCACGCAATTGACGCCAGTCTAGCACCCTAAAACGGCGACAATTGAATTCAGGACATAATTGGTCGAATAGCCCTAAAAATGCCCTATATTTACCTTTTGGGTGAATTACCGGGTATCTGGACGACCCGATGGCGATGCCAACTCATCCCTGACGTTTTTCAACGAACTCATGCGGGTCGCTTTGAACGGTTGTCTTCATTACGCCCTCAATGATCGCGCCCTCCGCGACGGCGATGGACCCGCCGGTTACGGTTCCACAGATTCGCGCCGAATCTCTGATCTCAACGCTAATACTCGCCTCTATATCCCCGTCGACGGTACCCCCGATAATGACAGTTGCCGCTTTGAGCGATCCTTTCCAATAACCCTTTTCCGCCAGTGTCACTGAACCGGTAAGATCGCAGTCACCATCGACTTCACCGTTGATCATGAAATCACCGTTGCCGGTAATGGTGCCAGTGATCTTGCAGCCTTCGCTGATTAGCGTTGCCGGGCCGCTTGACCGATCGCGCATGCGACGCATTTTTGATTCGCTCATAACTTGTTGCACTCCAGGTGACTCCGCCTGCATTCGTATCCATCATAATACGGTCGGCGCCCAAGAATTGTGAATTAGTCGACAAACTACAAAAAGCCTGCAATGACAATAACGCATTGTTGATCCAGACAGTCAACTAATATGGATTGCTTGCATGCTTCGGTCGCCTGCCATTCCATCTAGTCCGGGCTAGCAATAAGCCGTAGCTCCCATATCTCGCGGGTTCGATCGCCACGACGAGGATAAGCCGTCGTTGGTTCTCGATTCGGGCGCCTGTATAGTCCGTATATTATTTACGCTGTAGAGGCCGCGACGCTTGAACAAGGTTTTCGAAGATAGGCTCAAAGCACTGACCGACCGTGGCCCGGCGAAGATTGTCTGGGGTGGGCGAAAGGGCGTGGAAAAAGAATCGCTGAGAGTCAGCTCCACTGGTCGATTGTCGCATCGGCCTCATCCGGCTGGCCTGGGATCTGCGCTTACCAATGCATATGTCACTACGGATTTTTCAGAGGCCTTGCTTGAATTCGTCACGCCTGCGTTTTCACATACTTGGGAAACGCTTCAATTCCTGAACGATACCCATCAGTTCACTTATGCCCAATTAGGAGACGAACTGTTATGGACGGCAAGCATGCCATGCCTGATCTCGGCCGATGGTGAAATACCGCTGGCACAATACGGAAGCTCAAATGTTGCGCGAATGAAGACTGTCTATCGGAAAGGGCTTGGCTTTCGATATGGCCGAAATATGCAAACGATCGCCGGCGTTCATTTCAACTATTCTCTGCCCCAATCTTTTTGGTCTGTGTACCAGGATATCGAGGAAAGCGATCACGATATCGATGCTTTTCGCTCGTCTCATTACCTGGGCCTCATCCGAAATTTCCGCCGATTTGGCTGGCTGGTTCTTTATTTATTCGGTGCGTCTCCGGCGCTCTGTAAGTCATTCATAGCGGGAACGAAGACCGATCTCCCTGAATTCGATTCTGAATCCTATTTCGAGCCCTTTGGCACATCGCTGCGCATGAGCGATCTTGGCTATACGAGCGATACGCAAGCGGCGATCAACATTTCGCTGAACGATCTTGATGAGTACGTCCGCGATTTAAGTGCGGCGATCGACACGCCTGAACCTGCCTACGAAGAAATCGGTGTACAGGTTGACGGAGAATACCGCCAGCTTAGTGTTAACAAGTTGCAAATCGAAAACGAATACTACAGTCCGGTACGACCGAAAAGAGTTGCTCAAACGGGCGAGAGACCTACTACCGCGTTGCGGCGTGGTGGCATCGAATACATAGAAATCAGATCGTTGGATTTGAATGTATTTGATCCCGTTGGCATCAATCAAAATGCCATGCGTTTTATGGAAGCCTTTCTGATCTATTGCCTTTTGAGTGATAGCCTACCGCTCGACGATGCAAGTTGTATGGAGTCCGAATCCAACCATGCCGGTACGTCCAAGCGCGGGCGAGATCCGGCATTCAAACTTACGCGACAAGGGAAAGAAATAGCGCTCACAGATTGGGCGGAAGAAATATTACAAGGCGTCAGAGCGGTGGCTGAATTGATCGATCGTGGCGGTGATTCCGATGAATATGTACTGGCAACTGATGCACAGTTGGAGCTTGTACAAAATGCGGATGCGACTCCGTCAGCGAGAATATTGACCGACCTTCGAAGTAATGAAACCGGCTTCTTTCGCTATACGCTGGAGCACGCAAAGCAACACAAGGAATATTTTTCAGAATTGGCGCCACTGAGCACGCAACGGTTGGCCATGTTCGAGCAAGAGGCCAGTGATTCAATTGCGCGACAGGCACAGATAGAAGCCACGGACGATGAAAGTTTTGAGGCATACCTGGCGAGGTATTTTGGCCCGCAGGAGCCTGGGTAACAAAAAGGCTTCCAACCGGGCAGGAACTTATCCAGCAGTTTCCGTCACAGTGAACGGCAGGTTCTCGCCATTTTCGTAAGCGTACTCTCTGTGCAACTGCTGCAGTTGGCGAGTTAGTGCGCCCGTCTTGCCATCACCTATTACTCTGCCGTCCGCAGCGAGAATCGGTGTTAACTCACCCATGGTGCCGGTCGTGAACACCTCATCTGCCGTGTACAACTCTGCAAGGGAAATATTTTTTTCCGTTGTGCTGATACCTTGTGACAGCGCGATATCAAGGATCATTTGGCGGGTCAGGCCGGGCAGGCAACTGTCTGCCAATGGTGTGAGCAGAATGCCATCGCGGACAATGAAAATGTTGGTGTCGTTGGTTTCCGAAACAAAGCCATGAATGTCCAGCATAATCGCGCTATCGGCCTGAGCGACATTAGCCTCAATTGCCGCAAGAATATTGTTGAGGAGGTTGTTGTGATGAATTTTTGAGTCCAGGCATTGCGTTGTGTTGCGACGAACGGATGCTGTGATAACACGGATTCCAGTGTCCGAATATACGGGTGGTTTCCACTCTGCCAGCACGATGAGATTGCAGCCACTTTGGTTCAGGCGCGGATTCATTCCGGATGTTATTTTCTCCCCGCGAGTCAGTGTCAGGCGAATATGAGCACCGTCCCACATTCCGTTAGCCTCCAGCGTCTGAAACAGGGCAGCACGAATTTCATCTGAACTTGGCACAGATTCAAACGCCAGCGCCTTCGCGGAATTCTGCATTCGTTGCAAATGGTCGCCAAGGGCGGCAATACGCCCCTTGTAAACGCGTAGTCCTTCCCAGACTGCGTCACCGCCCTGAACGACGCTGTCGAATACAGAAATTTTCGCGTCTTTGCGCGGTGTAAGCTGACCGTTGACGTACACAAGAATAGCGGCGTTTCGGGGGTCCGGCGACTGCATCAATTATCTCCATCAAGCGCGAAGCGCGTGTTCGTTCAAATTGTCGTAATAGGGTTTGCACTCGGCGAGCAAACCGGAAAGCTGTGCAGGCATCGCGGGTTTTTCCTTGTACGGTGCGAAGCCGGTGCTTTTGTGGACGGCCTGATACCAGTATTTTTCCCAGACACCGTCTTCCTGCCGCGGCCCGGTAGGCCAGGTCAACATCGAATCACAAAAATCCAGGCCGATATGATGGCAGAGTTTCTCGAGAACTGTCTCGGGATTCAGGAGCAATTCCCGCGAATCCAGGACTACGGGACGCCTGTTTGCTGCAACCAGGTCCCGATAGAGCTGCCATTGCACCGCCAGACCTGTGTCATAAAGGTTCGCATCAGGTAACTGAACGGTGAGTGACGGTAACATCTCCTCGGGGTCGCGAATGAGCAGGATATTCTCGGTCCGATCCAGAAAGCCACGATCGATATCCTGTAAATGGTGCGCCATTTGCTTCATGAACAGTATAGTTACCGATCCGGAGGGAGGCAGCTTCAACAAATCGGCCATTACGGCGTCACCGTCACATTTCATGGAGGCCATGACTTCTTCGCGGCCAGGATGTTTGGCACCGCTAACGCGAAGGTAGTGGCCGTACAATGGTTCATCGAGGACTTGCGTATCGCTACGCTGTGCAAAGCTGTACATGAGAGCAGTCGACACATTTCGCGGACCCGACCAGAGGCAGACACTTTTCATGTTCTGTTTTTCCTGTTGCTACTCACTTCGGGTTGCTGCGTCATTGTACTGATATCGGCA
>SMVB01107633.1_pt1 | contig 63167 bp, 74 predicted proteins | sample 2456461 | NCBI WGS metagenome assembly SMVB01 (sample SAMN11095934, study PRJNA526329) | marine sediment metagenome | biome: Marine sediment; feature: Surficial sediment; material: Deep marine sediment; isolation source: Hadal surficial sediment | place: Pacific Ocean | collected 2014-05 | depth...
ATGACGACACCGCCAGTGCTGCCGACCTGCTCGCCACGAAGCCTGTCGCCAATGGCGACTCGCCGCGACCGGTCGAACACACGCACTCCTCCCGCTTCCAGCCCGGCAACGTGGCGTGGAAGAAGGGGCAGGCAGCCCGCATTCGCAAGGCTGTGGCCGTCCGCCTCGCCCGGCTGGACCGTACCCGCAGGCTACTGCGTCAGCTGCACATGGCTGACTGTGACCTAGCGGTGAAGACCCTGCGTGAGTGCATGCACGACGACGACGCCAAGGTCAGGCTCGCTGCTGTCAAGCTGCTCTTCGACACTGTCTCAATCAAGGATGCGGGCGAGGTCGATCCCACGGGTGACGGCAAGGCACCGACCTTCGTGTTCCAGATCCCGGTGGACTTGCCGGTGGCTCGCCGGGTCGTCAACTCGGAAGGACATGAGACGACGAGCTGACGCGACCCCCGCCCCCCACCCTTTCGGGCGACCGCCTCGCGGGTGCAACGCAACACTAGGGAGCGGGCTCCCCCCCGCCCTCACATTCCAAATTTTTAGGTGCTTGACAGGGGGGGGTTACGCACCTAGGGTGGTTTGGTTACGGAGTTAGGTGATCATGGCTCTTCCCGACTGGATCCGATGCAGATGGTGTTGCAAGGCGACACAGCGACACCCCATGGGTGGGAAGCGGAAGAAGTACTGCTCGACCCGTTGCAGGATGAAGGCGTACCGTCACGGCTTATCATGCAAGGTGGTAAAGCGGTGAGGCTATTCCCCAACGCTCCGTACAAGGATCCATGGCGGATCTGGCAATGGGAGCAGCATCAGGCTCACTACGAGGCGAGGTTTCGTGCCAACGCCGTGAAGCGGACCCGTGAGCGTCAGGTAGCGGTATTGATCGACTCGATATTCCGCAAGGGGAAGTCATGACGGCCTTTGGTAGTCTGATCATCCTGATCTTCTTCGGTCTGATGGCGTTCATGATCTGGGCAACAGCGGAGGACAGCAGTGATGAGTGAGGACCAGAAGCGGATACTGGACGAATGTCTGGAGTTGGACGAGGGGTTGAGGCCGAGGGAGATGGACTTTCTCGACAATCTGGACCAGAACTACAGGGCCAAGGAATTGACGGTTCCGCAAGAGAGGTGGCTGGAGGCGATTCATGGGCGGGGATAAATGTCTCCACTGCGGCCAGCCTGAGCCCGATGGTGAGGGGACGCTGCACAACGAGGATTGCCCTCTTCACGACGAAGCGACATGTCTCGCGTGCAAGGAGTTTGAACATGGAGATGGTCATGAGTGACATGATTGGAGCCCCTGACCGACAGGGTCACATCTGGTTGGTGGACGGCACCTGCCAAGACTGCGGGATCTCGGAGGACCGGGCCAGTGAGCCGTGTCGGATGACGGCGTCGAAGATCCGGAAGCTGCTACCGCACACCGGCTCGATCTACGACGATGACCCGCCACAGCGAGAGGTCCAGATGCCCAAGACGCTGGAGCGGATCCGGGATCTGGAGGCCGAGGTGAAGGGGTTGCAGGTGAGCTTGCTGAAGGAGGCTGTCCGGGAGGTGCAGCGGCCAGTTTCGCAGCAGACCGTGTTGCGGGCAAGTGTTGCAGCACATCGGGCAGTGTTGAAGTGGGAGGCGGGCGACGGCAGAGACACGTTCCTGCACACCGCGATCCGGGAAGCGGTCAAGGCAGCGATTCTCCCCGGTAGGGTTCTGGTCGAAAATAATGATTCAGTCGCCAATGGCGACAAGGAGGTGGTGAGTGATTGAGATGATGCTGGCGTTGCTGTTGATCCCTGAGTGTGGCAACGGGGTGGTGGACGAGGGCGAGGACTGCATCACCTGCCCTCTGGACGTACCGTGTACGGCGTGTGAAATGTGCAACGCTGACGGCGACTGCGAGCCGGTGAACTGCGTCGATTGCGGCAACGGCATTATTGATCCCGGCGAGACATGCTTCACCTGTCCAGCCGACTTCGTGTGCCCTAACGGCACGATCTGCCAGATGCCGAGTCAGGAGTGCGTGGGGTACTGTGGCAACGGCGAGCCTGACCCCGGCGAGACGTGCTTCACCTGCCCCGAAGATATCGTGTGTCCACCGGGCTCCAACTGCATCGCCCACGAATGCGTGACGCCCAAGAAGTGCATACCGGACAGCGAACTGCTGGAGGTGGTGTTCATCTTCGACACGTCGGGTTCGATGTCTGACGAGGGGGCAGCGTTATGCGGACAAATCACGATGATCGAGTCTCAACTGGAAGCACTTGGTTTGGACGTGGAGGTCACGATCCTCGGCATCAGCGGCCAGATCAACCCACCGTTCGACTGTCTGGAGGGCACGGTTCACAGCGTGTTCGGAGTATTGCACCACATGGAGTCATGGGGTCCGGCAACGGCTACGGTTGCCGAGATGTTCCCGTGGCAGACGGACTCGCGGATCATCGTTCCGCTGTCTGACGAGGGTCCGTTTGCTGGCAATCCCTGCTTCGATCCGGGTGCTGATCGAGACTCGATCGACAACGCGATCATCGTGGCGAATGACAACAACGTCTTCGTGTCGCCCATTGCGGGTACGTCGTCGGGGCCATGCACGATCAAGCTGGGCATGGAACTCGCGGCTGGCACGGGCGGGATCTTCTTTGAGTCAACGGACCCCGGCTTCGACATCGCGGGTGCGATCGAGGATCTGGTCACCCAGACCCTGTGCGGGTGCGTGTGGGATCTCAACAACGACGGCGAGGTCGGCATCATGGACTTCCTGATCATGCTCGCGTTCTGGGACGACTACGACATCGTCGCGTTCCTCGCTCTGCTGGGCGACTGGGGATGTGGAGGTGCGGGGTGAGTGACGAGCAATGCAGCCAAGAAATGACGCGGGACGAACTGGTTTCCGAGATCGAGCAGCTACAAGTCCAACTCGCCGGATGTCTCACTGCCGCCGAGGGGCATGCCTACTGCGACAAGGATGCCTACGGGTGGTGTGTAGCCGGGCAGGCCGTCGTTGATCTTCGTGCCGAACGAGATCGGTTGGCCAACGAGGTGCGGGGTGAGTGACCCATTCAGGAACAACTGGCGGGAAACGGTCCTGTTGGTTTGCGGCTACATCGTGCCGCCAATCGTGCTGGGGCTTATTCTGTGGTCGGTGTTTGAGTTCTGGGGCCAAGGAGGTGCTGGGTGAGTGAGATAAATCTCGGACAATTGACTAACGAGATAGTCCTAAGCCAAAGACTAATAGATGCATGTGCGGAGATCAAACGGTTGAAACAGATCTGTAGGAATGAAGCTACTGTTTACAAAGATGTAGCGAAATGGCACAAGGACATGGCGAACGCCAGAATCATCGAATGGATGACCCCCAAACAGTGTCACAAAAATTCCGCAGACCACTTCTTTCGCAAGGCCAAGGAGGTGCGGAGGTGAGTGACAAGGCACGAAGGGCGGTTCATCGGTACTGGACCGAGAAGGAAACCGAGCAGTATCGGAAGATTGCCGAGCAAGCTGCTGAGATCGAGCGGCTGGAGGCAGAGGTCGTGCAACTCAAGGCAGACCTGTTAGCCGCCGAGATGGGGCTCAAGGAGGTGCGGGGTGAGTGACACCTTCGTCAAGCACACGAAGCCGTTGATTCGGATCTGCCGCAAATGCGGTGATGTCCGGGTCCACTATCCACTGCTGGAGTGGTGCAAGGCGTGCCGGAAGGCTGAAGGCAGGACGGCCAGAGAGCGTTACGAGGGTCGGTGGCATCGGGTAAGGTTGGGCAAGAAGGACCGGGTTCGGCTCAGTTACCGGGTCCACTACTGGTACCGTAAGTTCCTCGACAGGTGGGCAAGAGAATCTGGAATGGTCAAGAAAACAAAGAATGAAAGGTCTTGTCACGAAGAGTCAGCCGTATAGAATCATGGCGACTAAGGGATATCCCGGAATCACAGCGGCACGGCGGCGTGGCGATATGACACGCACCTCTGGAAGCAAGATCCAGAGGGAAAAGCTGGCGGGTCTAGACCAACCGGCGGATCGGGCAGGACGGTCCCGTGCCATTCCTTTCAGCGGGTGAGGCTGAGTGGACAGAGCGAAAGCTGGGTTGCAAGACCCGGCTTTTGTTATAATCTGGTGGCAGTCGCCATTGGCGACAAGGAGATCACCATGCGAGCCATGTTCACCCTGAATCTGCGTCGGTATCCGACCGGTCACCCTCTCCATGAGGAGCTACGCGAGCTGGGGTTCGCGGACGGCGGGTTCATCCCGCCCCGGTTCGGCTTCAACCGGCAGCAGGGTCGCAACGACCTGACCAAGCTGTTCAATGAGGCGAACCGGCTCAACAGACTGTGCGAGCCGTGGGTGCCGTTCATCATCGACTACGAGAAGGCGTACCGCTGGATCAGACACGGCGATCCCGACGAGCATGGGCACAGCCCTCCCGTCACGGTGGAGGTGGCATACGACATCATCCGCACGGCTGCGAACTTCATGCGACAGGCGTTCCCGCAACGGCTCTTGGCCGACTGGGGGCGACCGGCCATGTGGACCCACAAGGTCTGCGACCGGCTCGGCGGTGCCTTCACCTGTGCGTGCCCGATCACGAACAAGAAGTCAACGTGGGACGACGACCGTTGGATGGCCGTTCGCGGGCAGGAGTACGACGAGACGCTGGAATGGCGAATGCCGATCTGCCTGTGGGTGACGAACTACGCATGGTCGCCCGCTCGCGTTCTTACCGATGAACAGTGGGACAAGACTCTGGAGTTCGTTCTGGAGCGGGAGCCCGACTACATCATCTACAGCGGTGCCGGTGACACGTCGTATGTCAAGAAGCGTGCGGCCCAGCTGTACTCGGCCCTCGCCGGGGCACCTGAGTTCTGAGCATGTTTGACTCCTGAAGTGTATGGCGTATACTAACCGTACACCCAACAGGAGCTGAACATGAAATACCTCACCATCACCTACGAGGTCAAGGTCCAGCACATTGAGGAAAAGGATGCCACTGCCCTCGGTGAGCTGATAAGTGACCACATCCTTCAGGACTTCGACGAAGCCGAGGTGGATCTGAAGGAGACAGCAAGGACGCAAGAATGAAAGTCAAGCCTCTGACCCGCCGCCAGACCGATGTGTTTCGCGTCTACGAGAGGGAGGGGAAGGCTGGCAACTGGCCTACCCTCTCGTCGGTCGCCCGTGAGCTGGAGATCAGCAAGCCTACCACGGTGGAGCTGATTTCCCGGATGGTCGATAAGGGCTACCTCATCCGGGTCGGTGAGGGCCGGGCGGTCAGGTATCGCGTCCCAAGCCTCTGTCCGACCTGTGGGGCCGAGGGATCGAGTCCGGAGCGGATAGAGGCCATCCGGCGAGAGATCGCTGTACGGCTCCACACGGCCCTCAGGAAGGACGTGGACGGCCCTGAAGCGGCGACGGCGTGGCAGGCCATAAACCGCATGTCGAATTCAGACTGGGCTGCTGTGACCCGTGCGGCGGCTGTGGGTGCCTTTGAGCTGTTCATTGAGGGAGCGAAGGAATCCCTCAACGGCGGCAAGACCTGATTCAGCCGATGATGATCGGGTAGGACCGGGTGCTGGAAGCTGGGGGACTGACCAGCGTCGGCGTCGGTGACAGGTCGTAAACAATCTGCGTGAAGTCCGCCTCCACGATCGGGCTCATCGCCACGTCCATATCGTCCACCGCCAGCAGGTTGCCGCCCTTGATGTCGATCCGCGTGAAGCCGATGTGCCCATTGAACAGTATCTTTGCGTTGAGCAATGTGCAGGTGATCCCAACCCGCAGGCTAGATGTCAGCACCTCCTTGCCGGTGGCTCTGACGATCTGAAGGTACACAAGGTTGACAGGATCATCTTCGTGGGAACGCAGCGTGTCGAAGAGGTCTTGGACCGTGATCTCCACCGATGGGAATGGGACGGTGATGATGCGGGGGCTGAGCAGCCATTCGATCGAGATGTCCGTCCTGAAGCTCACGCGATCACACTGGAGGATGCGGTCGTCCTCACCACCTGAGTGAACGCGGTTTGGAGGATGGATTCGATGGGGTCGCCGTTGCTGTCTACAGATACGAGGTTGCCGCCGTCGATCAAACACTGGATGTAGGCGGGTCCACCTCTGGCCTCAAACGTCACGGCGGCGTCCAGCAGGGTGATGGTGATCTCGACAGCAAGGCCGCCGCCAAGGTCATCCTTGCCAGCGGCATCGACGATCTTCTTCTGCTCCATGTTGATCAGGTCGTCCTCCCACTCACGCAGGGTGTCGAGGAGATCCTGAACAGTCAGGGCGACTGAGGGTGCGGCGACCTCGATGGTTCTCGGCGAAGTTGTTGTATCGACCGTGATGTCATTTCGAGCGGGCATGCTTCGCTTCGATCACCGAGATCATGTGGTGCAACTGCTTTTTGGTCACCTCCTCATTGGCGATGGCCGTCTCAAACGTGGCGATGTTGGTGTCGCATCGCACGATATTGTTACGAAGAGCATCCAAGTCGTACTCGATGGTCCGCTGGCCCGCAGGCGGGTGCAGTGGTGGGTCACTCATACGAAGATGGTATCGGGCGTTCTGATCGCCGTGATCGTCAGCCCGCCGGTTCCGATCGTGCCATCCACTTCGAACGGCAGGATGACACCGGCCTGACGCACGCGGCCACGCACCTCGATGTCCGAGAGGTAGGTCAGAATCGCTTCCTCGGTGCCCGGTGACCCGTCCGTACCGGTGTCTTCCTCGATGTCGATGAGCGGGACGTAGACGTTGTCGGAGGTGTCCACGGTGATCGGGAGGGCGTTGATGTGGTAGGTGTCACCGGAGACTTGACCAGTGATCGCCTTGACCAGCGTGCAGGTCGTATCCGAGTCTACCGTCAGGACATGGGCCTCACCGCTGCGAGTCTGGTTGACGATGAGGTCGCCCGGCTTCAGGTCGGCGGTGAAGTTGCCAGCCGCGTCGGTGATGGTCGTCTCGGTCGTGCCGCCGTCTGTCGTCTTGGACAGCACACCGTCGAGCGTGAAGATCGTGGTGGCGAACGAGGCAAACCGCATCCGCCACTCTTCCTGCTCGCCGTCACCGACCAACCGCACCACACCGGAAGACGGCGTGTCGGCTGTGATCGTGGAACCCACGTTGAGCGTGAGCGTGAACTGGGTCGAGGCGGCAGCGGTGTACTCGGCCTTGTCGATGATCCCGCCAGCAGTGGTCAGACGGAACATCGCCACGGCATCGAACTCCCTCAGGTTCGCCATGATGGCGGTCACCTTCACTGGGGCCTGCACGGGGAAGCCCGTGTCGTCAGTGAGCCGGTAGTTGTTGGCGTCGGCACCGGGCACGTTGATCAAGGCCACACCGGGGGCACAGAACCAGATGCCACCAGCGAACGTGCCATATGGAGCCACCTTGATCGGTGTGATGACCACAAGGTTGGTGAGCGGCTGGACGTACCGGTTGGAGCCGTCGAACTCGACGTTCTGGTTGGTCACGAACACTCCGCGAGTGCTACGCAGGATCACTTGGTCGGTGGTGGAGTTCTCCGCGACCACGACTCCAGTCGCACCAGACGACACCTGCGTTACCACCTGCCCCTCGGTCACGTCGCCGACCTCGGAGTCGAAGTTGAACCTCAGCTCGGAGCCGATGTAGAACTGGCCCTCCTGCCCGTCTGTGTCGCCCGTCGAAACTCCGCCACGACGGGTGATGTACTTCGACCACTCGTAGACATCTGCCAGCAGCTCGGCTGAGCAGTCGATCACGATGGAGTAGTCCTCGGTGACGGTGTCCTCGTCGATGTCCAAAGTCTCGTCTGAGCTATGCACGATGGCCGTACCGGCCAGCACTGCTGGCCCGATGTCCGCCGGGGCCGCAGCGGTGCAGGTCGCACCGGAGTCTGCCCCGGTGAGGCCACCTGTGGCTCCTGTGAAGTCGTTGAGCGGATCGCCGATCAGGTAGTAGCTCAGGATGGGGTCGGACACCGTGCCGCCTACGGCGGTCAGGACGCCTTGGATGGTTTCGTCGGTGTCGTCCTCGATCACCTCGCCCACAGTGAACGTGCCAGAGCCGGACGACCCGGTGAACTGCCGGTAGCCGGTGGTGTTGTTCAGGTCCGTACCGGTAGCCAGCGGGATCGGGTTACGACCGCCCGAACTGGCATCCACGATGAAGTGGTCGTAGGTGGCCGTGTACCGCCGTGCGAACACCTCGATGAACCCCTCGTCGATGAGGGCTCCCATCTCTTGCACCAGCACCAAGAAGTCGATCTGCCCGTCAACCCACCAGTCGGTCACAGACTTGTAGGCGGTGAGCAGTAGGTCATTCTGGCTGACGTAGAGGTGGGTGTTGGAGGCGATGGTGCCGATGGAGAAGATGTTGGCCCACGTCTGCTCGCCGCTGATCGCGGCCCCGTTGTCTTGGTTGCCAGTAGCAGAACTGCCCGTGACCGTCCACGCACCATCTGGGGTCGTGTCGTCGAAGCTGTTGGCAGCAGCGTCGGTGTCGGGCCGGATCCACAACTCCAGCGTCACAACGTTGAAGTCGAGAATCGTCCCGCTGTCGCCATCGACTGTCATCACGATGGTCCTGCCCTTGTCGGGCGGGGAGAGGGCAACGCCAGCCGTGTAGTCCATCTTGATGATGCCGGTGTTGGTGCCCTCGGCTCGCAGCCAGCTTGCCGTTGAGATCGCACCTCCAGTCAGATGCTCCACTGAGGTCAAGTCGATGAACCATGGGTCGTCGTCGCCAGCGTCGATGATGCCGATGGTGTACTCGGTTGGCGTCTGGGCCGACATCGGAGTCCCGTCGTCCATCTGTGCCAGCTCGTCGAAGAGATCCTGCAATGCCGAGTACAGCTCGTTGACCGAGCGGGTGCCGGTGGCAGATCCTGTCCACTCAAGACGCTTCTGCCGATTGTCGGCTTCGTAATAAACGGTGAAGTCACCGCTCAGGATGGTGTCGCTCATGTCGTACTCCTAGAGGTCTACGTTGTCGTCCTCTGCCATGACCACTGTAACGTCCAGACCGGTCGAGGTGATAGTAGCGGTCGTGCTGTTGGGGATGTACCTCTGGCCGGTTGAAGACTTTCGGACCCGGATGTACACCGCCACGTCTGAGCCGGGATAGGCAAATGTCTGAGTGGCATCCCCTGTGCCACCGTCACTGTCCTCATTCATCAGCTCGGTGTCGTCGGATGCGTCGTAGATCGCACACTGGGCAGCACCCAGTATGGTTCCATCCTGCTGTCTGACCCTGATGATCAAGCCGACAGTAATATTCAAGACCGTGGTGGACCCACCTGTGTTACGAACGGTCGGAGCCGTGTCTCCACCAGCACCAATGTTCAGCGTGATGAGCCCGCCGCTGCTGTTGTGGATCGCGGCGTCGGTGCTTTCGTCAGCACCGTACCCGGTGAATTTGTTGCCGTCGAAGTCGTAGGTGCCGGTCGTGTCCATCTCGATGGCGTGGCCGTTGCTGAACTCCCAAGTGGAATCGAAGACGCGGGTGGGGTCATCACTGAGTACGTTGGCGTTGCCGTCGCCAATCTGGGTGTTGTCGAACTGGCAACCGGAGATGATGCCGCCGTTCTGAACCACCTGACCGCCTCTGGACATGACGCACCTGTCGATTGTGCATCCGTCTGACATCAAGAACTGCCGCCACTCTCGGAACGCACACAGTGTGAAAGTGCAGCTTGCCCCAGAGCCAGCAGGTCCGATGATGTCGTAGTCTGGCCGGGTATCCGCCGTGCCGCTCTTGGTGCCACGACCGATGAACGTGACGCCCAGACAGGTGAAGACCGAGTTCGCCTGTCGAGTGTCAACGTCGAGCCCGCACCAGCCAGCACCGCAACGCCCATCCACGAACACGACGACCTTGCCGGTATCGGTGAAGTCTGTCTCGACCAAGTTGTCACCGACTGTGAGGACGCCGATCACATAGAAGATTCCATCAATGGTGCGAATGATCCCCCAACGATTACCCGCCGTGCCCTCATCAGCGTCAGCAAACTTCTGGAAGCTGCCACGGCTGGCGGGAGCTTGACCATCGCCGCGTGTAAGTGTGAGCCCGGTGCCGCTATCGAAGATGTCGATGGCGTCCATCATCACGTTCTCTGACTTGGACGTGGCAGAGAAGTCGCACGACACGGCCCAGTAGTCGATGTTGTTCAGGTCGGGGGTGCCCAGTGTGAAGTCGCGGTAGCCTGCGATGTTCGGGTCAATGGGGATGAACACCCAGCCCCCGGCAAGCGGGTAGGTGTCGTTGCCGTGGACGTAGTACCGATACTGGTGGTTGAGGTTGGCCGATCCAATGTAGAGGATCATGCCAGTCGTACCCTTGGGGTTGAGGGCCTGATAGTTCGTGGCGTTGACCTTCGCCAGCCATATCTGGTCGGGGCTGCTCATGTCGTGGGTGCCGGTCGAGTTGTCCATCTCGACGCCAGCGGCAGTCGTGCCAACTTTGTTGCTGAGAGAAGCGACTCCCTGATAAAAGAAGTCGGGCTCAACCGATGGAGCTTGGACTGCCTGCCATTTGTCCCACGTCCCGCCGTCCGTCGTGTTCTCGGCGGCGGATACTCGCGTCCCGTCGAATGCGATTACGGGAACAGCCATCTAAGGTTCCAAGACCCACTGCTGGGAGGACTCTCCACGGGTTGCAATGAGAACCGGAGCCGTTGGCGGTCCTGATGTACTCACATCCCAGAGTTCCCACTTGTCCTGCGGAGCAAAGTACCTGAAGAACCTTCTGGTGACAGGTATTGGAGGAGGCCCCGCAGCAGCAAAGATTTCTCCTGACGTGATCATGTCAACGGTCGAAATGCCTTGACGTAATTCCGGCATCAGGTTCTCGTCCCAATGAGGTAGACCGAACACCGTTGGATGCCACTGACCGAGTTGACGTGGAACTTCAGAACGTCACCGTCATTGACCGCTGTCGCCCAGCCACCCACGCCGCCCGAACCCTTGTCCGACGACACGATATCCGGTGGGCTGCCGCCAGTTATGGTGTCGGCCACGGTTGGCGGGAAGTTGGCGAATGTGTCCACCCAGACATCTATCTCGATGCTGCCTGACTGGTTGGCGATGATGAACCACCCAGTGATCGTGAATCCCTGCTCAACGCGGATCTCAAGCTCGGCTCCTACCGCGACCGCCACGCCCCCGCCGTCGAACCCCGCACCGTAGATGACCTCGGTGCCGGTGATCTTGGTGGGGATGTCTACCCCTGCCGATGACACCGTCAAGACTGGGGTGGTATCAATGATGGACTCGATCGTCTGACCAGCGGGGGCGGTCAGGTTCATCGGAGCTGCCGTCGAGAAGAAGTTGTTGGCGTACACGTCGCCGTCAACCCTCAGGTCGGAACTTCGAATGTTGACAACCGGAGGTCCACCGCCGTCGTCGTTGGTGCCACCCTGAAGCCTGATGAGCCCACCTGCCTGTCCATCGCCTGATCTCGCGTTGGTGGCGAACAGGTCGATGTTGCCGCCGCCGGGTGACGAACCCGGACTCTGTGACCCACCCTTGATGAAGACAGTGCCGCCAGCACCTGTGTTGGAGTGACCGCCGTCAATCGAGATCGACGCTCCATCGGTGGCCGATGCGATGCCCGGTTGGATGATGATGTCAAGTGGGTTCGCCGCGTCGAACGTCCGAAGGACCATCGGGTCTGCTTCAAGGATCGAGAACCCGGAGTTCTTGAGCAGGTCGCCCGTGGCGGTGTCCCAAAGTGCGATCGCGTTGATGTCGGTTAGGGTGGGGCCGAGGACGGCACCACCGGGGCCGCCTGCCACGATGCTGGGCTGCATCGGGTGATCACCATCAAGAACGACAATGGAGTCCGAGTCGATGATGCGGATACGGCTGACAGCCTGACGCACCTCACGGCGGACATCCTGAATACTGACTGTCATGGGCTATTTGCGGGGCTGGGGCTTCTTGGGCTTCTTGGGCTTCTTCTTGGGCTTCTTTACCCCATGGCCGTGGAGTGCCATTAGCGTGTCCTCGCCTTTGGCATCTTGACAGGCTGTGGGCCGGGCGACACATTGGCGATGCCGGGGGTGCCGGGTCCGGGCGGTCGCCGCCCCTCAGAGTGTGCAGGGATCACCGAATTCGGTTTCACCAGCGGAAAGTCGCGAGTGCGGAGGTCTTTGGGCCTCGGCCTGTTCGACGGGATCTTCGTCATGATGCTCTCCTTGTCGCCATTGGCGACTGGGTCATCCGCTCAGGGGTGAGTTGCCGCCGGTCTTGTTGGCCGTAGCCTTTGGGCCTGACTTGGCCGATCCCTTCGGCAGGCCGGGGTGGTCACCACTGCCCGGCAAGTTTGTCGGCGATGTTGGTGTGCGGGCGTTGGCCTTGAGGGCTGTGCCGGGCACTCCGAGGCCGGATCCTGAGGGTACGTTGGACATGTGAGTGCTGGGTGTTCCCATGGTGTCAACTCCTGACTCGTTCAAAGGTGTTCTTGCTGTTCTTGACTCGATTGAATGTGTCGGCTCGATTGATAATACCCCGATGTGGGCCTCTCGTGTTCTTGGCGTAAAGGTGGGGTTCTTCGATGAAGTGTAGGACGAGATCGGCCAGAGCGTCAATGCGATCGTTCGGCTTCGGTAGGCTGTCCCACCGCAGCTTCAGGAGCTGCCTGCGGTTCTCGGTGTCGCGTAGCACCTCAGGGTTGGCCGAGATCATCCTGTTGTTCACAGGCTGCTCCAGAGCCTCTGGGATCCTCACAACCTTGCGTCTGGTGGCCTTGTACTCGGTGACCACGCACTTCACGTCTGCCCGCCGGATGTACCTTCGGCAGCTTGAGGATGCCGACTTGAGGTTGCCTTCCAGATAGACGTTGCGTACCCCGAACTCCTCGGCGATCCCGAAGACCTTCCTCCATGTGGACTCGCCCAAGCTCTCTTTGGTGACCTGTCCGTCCTCGTCGAGGAAGTCGAAGGCCTCGCCCCAGAGCCCGCCCATGTGGCAGACGTGGATCTTGCCGTCCAGTAGACCGCCGATCGCGATCCCCCACTCACAGGCAGCCTCTGAGTCTGCCGGGTCCACGAACATCACCGGGTTGTTCGGCATCTTGAACGCAACCTCGATCTCCTTCAGTCGCAGCACAGGGCCAGCCTCGGCCATGTACTCGGTGTTGATCATGTACTGAAGCTCCCACCGGCTGGTGGGCATCGACCGCTTCACCTCGGCGACGTGCATGGGCCGCTTGTGCAGGTGGTGGTAGTACTTCTTCTCCATCATGTCCGGCCACGTCCACTCGCCTGTGTACGGATCGATCACAGGGATCTTGAGGAACCGGGCGTCGATCAGTGGGTGGCCCTCGGCGTCGTCTTCGAAGTCCTCAGGGCGTGGCAGGTACGCCGTCATCGGACAGTGCGGCTGGCCGAGTACGAGAAGCTGGGTAGTCTCCGGGCCGGGGACGTGTTTCATCCCGAAGTGCCGGGCCTGCCGGTCAGGGGAGTGGAGGATGTCGCCAGCCTCGCCGAACGCCGCGAGGATCCGCGACCTCATCGACTCAGGCTCCACCTCTGGCTCAGGATCGTCGAAGATGTACAGGTCGGCTCGCGAGCCCGTCATCGAGGTCTTGATCCCGGCAGCCACAATCGACAGGCCCTGCTCAGGCTGGATGCCTTGGAGGTTGAACTCAAAGTCCGAGGCCGAGTGAGCTGGACGCAGCTCCTCCATGAGAGGGTCCAGCTTCAACTCTTCCTTGATCGCTGCGACGAACCGCTTCGCCATCCCGTCGTTGGACGAGTGGACGATCACCTGCATGTTGGGGTTGCGGAGCCACCGCCACTTCACATACTGCCGGGCCGCCAGCCACGTCTTGGCCGCGAGCCGGAATCCAAGGATGCAGGCCGCCCGCGTGTGCCACTCAGGGCGGGTGCCCTCAATGAAGTCCGCCATCGCGTAGTGAAACTCTGGTGGCGTGTGTGCCCGGACCTTGGCACCGTGAAAGACCATCCGTCGAAGGCTCTCAGCGACCCACTGCTTGTAGTCCTTCTGCTCAGCGATCATGGGCCGATGTCGTCGTCCTTGGTCTTGCCGGAAATGGGCGTTTGCGATTCGGTCTGCTTGAGGATCGTGTTCAAGGTAACGGTCTTGCCTGCATCTCCGATCTTCTCGATGATCTCACCGGGCAGGAACGGAGTTCCAAAGCCACCGCCGGGACCGTTGACGATGAAGTCGATGAACATCCTGTCAGGGTCCGTGATGTAGCCTGCACAGACGCCAGTGGCTCTGGACGTAAGACCGATGACCCGTGTATCTCTTTCGGGGCCACGGCCAGCCGATGCGGTGTAGTCGAAGGAGAGCGACACGCTGCCCTCGGATGTCGGGTACCTGCTCTTGGTGACTATATGTGTTCCGCTGGGTCCGGTAGCCATTATGGGTCAGGGTTCCCTGTGAGGCACGAGACGATCTCCTGACCGCTGTCAGGGAGTAATCGAACCGTGAACAGTCCGTTGAGGAACATGTTGCTGTCGTCAGTGCGGAACTCTTCGGCATTGTCGTCGTACCAAGCCATCAGGAACAATCCGGGATTATCGAAGTTGCAGTAGGGGGTATGCAGGCCGACGTAATCGCCGGTTCCAGCCGTAAACTGGATGGGAGGATCATCCCAAGTGAATCCGCTGTTGACGCTTGTGGTGTAGACGCCAGCGTAGATGTTGGTGCCGCCATTTCCGGTCAGGAACGATGCGACGATGAGCCCGTTGACCCAGTCGGCGTACACCTGCAAACCACGAATGTCAGGCTCGGATGGCGGGTCGTACACTAGGGTATCGAAGAAGTTGTTGTATCCGAAGATCGACACGCATCGAAGAGTCTCCGGGAAGGTTTCCTTGACATAGCAGCAGAATACCGCAAAGTCTGCGTCCCTCTGGACGCATCCCATGATCTGGATGTCTTCGTCGCCACTCTGGAGGCCGGTCACGATCTCGTTGTGAAGCACGAAGTTTGCTGGGGCGAGAGACTCGTTGAACTCCAAAAGGATGATCCGGTCCTCTAAGCCCGCCTGCTTGGCGATCAGCATCGGGCGAGGTTCAGTGAACCCCGGCAACAGACAGAGCTGATGGCAGTTCAGGATATTTGCGGTGTCACCTTCGTCCAAGAATTGAGAACCGCTGATCACGGCTGTCCAGTCCACCCCGTCGTTGGTGGAAGTGTAGAGACGGAACGAGCCACTACCTTCTATACTTCCCATGACGTACCACAACACACCGGCCCTGTCCTTGACGATGTCGAGCTTGTCCGCGTTCGTGAGCGAGATGCCCACTGACGAGATCCGGGATGAGACTGTCGCGACTGAGTTGCTGATGACATCGAACGATAAGTAGTAGAAGCCGGGGTTGCCCGTTGCTCTTGTGAACACGATGTGGACCAAGTTGCCAGTAGTATTTCCGGGTGTCCACCTGTCGTACCACACGTTCATCTGCGTGACTGGTCCGCTTTCGGAATGGATGTCTGTCTCAGTGGACCACGTCTGCCCGCCGTCTGCCGACCTGACGAACGAGATCGTCCTCTGAGAAACGTTTGTGGAGCGGTAGAAGAGGTACATGACATCGAGATCGCGGACCACCAGACGATTGTTCTTGGCGGATAGGCCCTGAAGCAATCCGACGTTTCCGGGATCTACGATTGTAATGTCGGCCATGATTGTTCCTGTCGCCAATGGCGACTACTGGAGGCTGAGTACCTCACCGGCTATGAACACGCCGTTGTTGCCACCTCCGATGTCCTTCATCAGGATGTACTGCTGCCAGATGGCTGCTGGCCCGCCTGATGGCGATATGGAGGCAAGGATGATCGAGGTGAGACTGCTGCCGTCGTGGGTTCCGTTGAAGTCCCCGGTGGCTGATATGGAAACTGCCGGGCCGACCTGCTTCGTCGCCAACACCATGGTCCCGAACAGATCGCCAGCGGTGTTCTGTAAGTCCACAGTTCTTACTGTGGACCAACCCTCGGAATTCAGCATCGTCAGGTTCGGTACCGTGGTGCCCTGATAGACAAGGCATGCCACCACGATGGACTGGTCCTGAGTCGGGGTGATCGACAGGGTCGGAGAGCTTCCGGACACGAGGCCTGAGGCATACACGTCTCGGAGCCCGTTCCGGATCCACAGGGCGGTAGCCATGCCGAGGCTGTTGTTGAAGCCGAACTGGAAGAAGTTGGACCCGCCCCCAGAGGGCGGACTCGGAACGTCGATCGTGAACAGCCTCATGAAGTCGGACCCGACCTCTATGACATCAATCTGGGCATCTCCGAAAATAAAGTTGCCTTGGAGATCCCAGATGTAAGACATCACGTTGCTTCCAACGCTGCTGACGAATGCTAGAAGCAGGTCAGTGGATGCGGCCACGAAGTTCTGCGTCCCGGTGGCGTTGGCTCTGATATCTCCGCCCTCGTCACTGCCTAAGACCAGCGGGAAGGTGAGTTCCGCTTTGGCCTCGTACATGTACTCCTGATGGATGCCCGTGGCTAGGCTGTCGGCCCCCTCCCAGACATCCACGTCCTTGACAGCTGGGATCTCGTTCATCGTCACGAAGACGAGACTGCCACGCTGGTTGGTGGCGATCCTCTCACAGATCGTCTTGACCGGCGGAGGGGGTGGAGGGTTGGTGACCCGGATGTACCGGTTCTTCAGGGTCATACCCGGATCCAGAGCTTGGGCTCAAGCAGCAGACCGTTCCGGCTGGAGTAGAAGGCTGCGGCTGAGTTGAGCGTACCATTGCTGCCTGTCTGGTAGATGAACACCTTCATGCTGCCGCTCCGGTTGACGATGGCGTCGAGAGCGAGAGCAATCACGTTGGAGAACCGGTAGTCCTGATCCAGCACCAGATCGTCAGGCACAGTGCCCGTGATGGGTGGTGCCAAAGCAACGGCGTCTGCCAGACCTCCGTCTGCCCCGCCGGTAGGCCAAGGGGTCGAAGAGCCCTGATTGATGTTGTTGTGCGACGATTGCAGCTCGATCACCTGAGGGTCCATCCGTTGGATTTCCCATGGGTGCCCATTGGGTATGTCCAGCAGGGTGGGATCCTTCACATGGAAGTGCAAGGATGCCTCGGCGAGGTTGGTGTACGCCGACAGGTCAAACTCCAGATGGATGTACGCGATGCTGGCGACGGTCTTAGTGAAGATCAGGTTCTCGGCAGGTCCACCCGTGCCGGGATCACCCTTCACGATGCCCGCTTGGGCTGAGTCTGTGAACGTGTCGAGGAACGGCGAGAGCTGGATGATGGACGGCTCAAACACTCGCTTGCACTGGACCTGCACAGTAATCTTGGTTGACGCGGTGGCACTATTGGGGATCGACAGGGTCATGACGCTTGAATCAACGGCACTGAAGTCGCTCTGGGCGACACCCTGCACCTTGGACCCGGTGTTGGCAACGATGAGGCCAGAGCCATCGCTGGTGTCGAAGACGACACCCGTGGAGTCGATCAGGAGACGAAAATCCACCGTGCCTCCCTCGGTGAAGTACCAGACGCTCAGGACATCGAACGGCCACGGGGCCTCTATGACGAAGTTGGCCTCGTCGTCCGTCACGGGTCCGACGATCTCTGCTGTCAGCCAGAACGTGCGGGACTCGTCGCTCTGGGCGATTGGGGTGATGTCGTCTCTAGTCATGATTTACAGCTTGATTGCTAAGAAGTTGATTATGCTGCCAGTGTCAACTGTTTGGTGATGAGCCGTGCCGGGCTGAAAGATGGGATTTCGGATCGAGAAACCGTTGTCCGGCAGGCCGATCTTGAAGTCCAGATCCCAGCGTTCAATGTCGGATATCCCTGCTCCAGCCTCACCGATGCAGCTCATGGTGAGCCATGTGTCGTCGTGTTCGGGAAGTCGAGGGAAGAACAGGAAGACAACGCTGTTGCCTCCTCTGGAGACAGAGAAGTTGTACAGCCTGAGCCAGATGATTTGCGGCTGGAACGACATCTGTGTGAAGACACCATTTGGATCTATCCCACCGCCGCCTTGGCCGTCGATCTTCGTACTCCAATCATTTACGGAGATGATCCCTTTCGCCAGCTGGAGACTGACGGCGTCGAGGTTCTGTATCTCAGTGGTAACGTGATTCTCCATCTGCTCTACGTTGCAGGCGTCTGTGGTTCCGCCGGTTCCACTTCCGAGATCCTCTACCCGCACGCCACCGAAGTTCATGAGCGAGGTCGGGTCCGCGAACTGGTCCAGACGCAGGGTCCGGATCAGAGCCGAGAAGTCGTTCGCCAGCGAACCGTTCTCGTCGGCTGTCAGGGCCAGCAAGTCCGCACCGCCGATCCTGCGTCCGACAGGGTCGCCATCACCGTCACAGACGAGGAACCGAGTATCCAGTCCGGGACCGATGTTGATTTTGGACAGGGTGACGGCGTCGTCGGCGAGATGCTGGGTGTCGATTGAGAAGTCAGCTGGCGGTGCGTGGATCGTGCCGTTGAGAACCTTGACCTCGATCATGGACCCGTCTGGAGGTGGTGTCAGGAACTCAATGTAGTCGTCTACATTACCGCCGGGATGGCCTGCGTCTGCCTCATGCAGCACGAAGAACGCGGACCCGTTTGAGGACTGGTAGACGGCTTCGATGTAGGCGTCCAGCATCCCGGTGGTCAGCCCTGCCAGCCCTGCCAGCCGGAACTGAACCTCTGACCCGTCACCGACAAACGCATAGACCGACGCACCTGTGACATCCACAGACTGGCCGCCTGAGATGAAGTCCTCCATCTGCTGGAGCGTGACCCATCCGTCCTGCTCGACCGCGAAGGCACAGTTCTCGCTGGGGAGGTTCTCGCCGTTCCACGCATCGAGGGCATCGTTCTTCCTCAGGGCGTTGAAGAGGCTGGCCTCGATCTCCTGATCGACCATCGTCAGACGGTTCGGGTCGTTGTCGAGGTTCCTCTCCTCGATTGTCGAGCCGCCGACGTAGTCGATCTGGCGGTCACGATTGGTGAACCGCTCAATTCGGATGATCGTGGATTCCTCAGGCGTGCCGTCTCCTTCGGGTATGAATCCAGTGTTGAACGAGATCGTCTTGGTCGAGAGGTTGTGTTCGTACTCAAGGCCCAGCGTGAGCTGGCTGAAGTTCTCGTCCACCATGGGACGTGTCTTGACCAGCACCGCTGAGAAGTTGCCGAGGACTTCGAAGACGTACTGGAACTCAAAGGTGGTCCCGTCTCCGAAGAAGATTTCAACTGGTGGTGATGCCATGGGGGTGTCCTAGAGGGCGGAGGCCCGTTTGGGCTTCTTCTGGCTGCTGCTGCTTTCCTCTGCGATCCTGTTCTTCCAACCCCGCGAGATCATACGGTACCCGGCGACCCATGCACCGAACGGAGTCATGGAGAATCCGGACGTGGTCAGGCCCTCCAGACCCTTCCAGAACTTCGGGTCGTTTGGTCCGCCGCTGTTACGAAGAGTCATCCCAGCCCGGCCAAGCTGCTCGATAGAGCCACTGAGCGGAGAGAAGTCAGGCTCGAAAGGCTGTTCGAACCCAAGCATGACCTGTGTCACGAACGAGTAGAAGTCGCCGAAGTAGATGTTCCCAACGAACACGTCGATGCTGCGGCCACCCAACCACGCGGCGACTTCATCTCCGTCGTCGTCGTCGAACCCACCAAGTGCCCACTCCCACAGGGCGGCGATGGCGGTGATGAACATGGTCTGGCCCACTGCCACCATGGCGATGTCCTTGGCGGCCTTCAGCTTCTGGCTGGGGTCGCGGTTGTATCGCATGAGCCCCCGCACAGCCATGTTGATGTTCTGGTTCCTCTGAGCCATGAACATGGTCACCAGTTTGATGACCGGGATCCGCTTGGCTTGTGCCCCAAGACCGCTGGTGTGAAGGGCACCCCATACTGGCTGTGTGCGGCTGACCACACCCTCGGCGATCTCTGCGATCTTCCGCATCCGTTCGTCGCCAGTGAGCTGAGCGAACTCGGCGTCCACCTTGGCGGTGGATGCCATCCAGATGGTTCGGATGGCGATGCGGTCGCCCCACTGGATGCCTGCCATCATCCGATCCGAGATGCTGGTCTTCTGTCCCTTCAGGATCCTGCCGCCGCCCGTGAACTCGTTCATGACCGACAGGGCCGTCGAGTCGAATCGTGCCCGCAGCGTCGGCGAGTGAGTCCGGATCTCGTTGTCGATGTCCTTGGCGTTGTTGGTCAGGCTCTTGCCGATCGACTTGCCTCCGATGACGAGGTATTTCATCTCGATCTCGGAGTTGGCGACCAGCATGGATGCAGGCTGGTACATGACCACACGGGGGTTCACCGCCAGCAGGGCCTTGGTCAGGTTGTTGATCACGCTGCCGATGACGCTAGAGAACGGGCCGTTGTTGTCGCCTTGGCCGGTAGCCTCGCGTGCGAGGTTCGTCAGCATCCGCTCCCAGTAGCCGGTGCTGCCGCCCGCCGCCACCAGTGCCCGCTGGACCGACTCACGCTGGAGGAGCTTGCGGGCCGTCGCGTGGGTGTCGGCCATCTCGGTAAGGGCGAAGGTGCCCCATGAGATGTTGTTGTACTCGACGAACCAGTCGCGGATCTCGACTGGGCTCTTGATGTCGGTGCCCCGGTCCTTCTGGAGGCCGATTGAGTTGAGGGTGGCATCGACGTACTGCTCCAGCGTCGGCTCGGCGAAGGCATCACCCGACCGGACCCTGTGTCGGCTGACATGGATGTCGCCCTTCGTGATGTCGCGTCCCTTGCTGGTGATCGACCACGCGGCCAACTTGGCCTTCATGACCGTATTCATGTGTTCGACCGTGCGGGCCACGATCAGTGACTCAGCAGTTGTCATCGACGCCCGGATCTTCAGAACGTCGTTCCGCGTGAGCCGGAAGTTGTCGCCAGCTTGCCCCTGCTTCAGGGTAACCGGAGCCCCACTGTTGACGATCAGATCGTAGTTGTCCATGTCCATGAGCATGGCAACGAGGTGCATCCGCTCCGCCTTGGTCATCACCAGACGCCTGTTGCTCTCCAGCAGGATCCCTTCCAACCCGTCCTCGTCTATCACGACGGCAGCTCGCGTTTCGCCACTCCGCAGATCACCGGGCTTGCCTGCCCTCCTTCGACGGATAGCCTCGATGGGGGCTGTGAACAGCCCGTAGGAGCCCGCGAACACCCGGCTCATGGTGGCGAGATCACCGGGCCGGATCCCGGCGTCGTCGATTGCACCTTCCATCACGTCCACAGCGATATGGTGGTTCCGCAGCCAGCTTCGCTGGCTGTCCACGAGATCCTTGAAGAACGTCTCCCAGAACATCCCCTCGCTGCCGGACTGCAACGCGGCCAAGGCGTCGGGCTTGAGATTGGTTTCCATCTTGAACGGCAAGCTCGCGATGTTCATGGCCTGCCGCACTCGTGCCTGACCGGATGGCTGTGGCTCGCGGGCCTCACGCTCGTTGGTCAGCTCACCGACCACGGCAGCCTCCAGCAGCTCGATCCGGACCTTCTTGCCCCTCTTGAACGTCTTGCCGAACTCCCTCGCGTTCTTCGAGACAACCTTGACCTGCTCAGAGAGGAGGTTCATCTCCGCAGCAGTCATGTCATCCACTTCGGTGTTGGAGAGCTTCACCAGTGATTCCCGCTCACGCTTGCTGAACGTCTCCTCCATCGCCGGGTCTTCGGAGATCATGTTTTGGATCGTCTGGAGACGGTCGCGGGTCTTCTGGGTGAGCTTCTGGAAGTTGATGTTGCCGATCCGCTCTTCCATCGCCTGCTTGTACACGGCTGGCAGGCTCGACAGCTTCACGCTATTGACCACCTTCAGGAGGTTCGCCTTGGCATCCCGCAGCTCGACCTTGTTGAGGGCCACCAACACGTCGCCCAGTGCAACCTTGAGCTGCTTGTCGGTCTTGATCTGGTTGATCTTTCGGATCAGATCAGCCGGGCGGAACTTGGCGGGCAGGATCTGAATGATCGTGTCGAGCAGTTCATTACGCCGCCGTCTGACCTCACGCTGGGCCAGTGCGGCCTTCTCGATTATGGCGTTGGCCTTCCGCTTGAACTCCTTGCGTTCGGCGTCCCGCGTATTCTTGGCCTTCTCCCGGCGGATGATGTCCTCACTCGACGCCATCCGAATCAGCTCAGACGGGTCCACCTCCGGAGAGATCGTCACCTTGCGGGACGCCTCGCGGATCCTCTTCCGCCTGTCGCTGTTCGCCCGCTTGGCCTTGTCGCTCGCCATCTCACGCAGCTCAGTCACTATCTGATGCTTCTTGGATGGATCGAACCGACCGCTCTTCGGGTCGGCGGCGAACTCGATGATCTCCAGAACATTCTGTTCGATGACAGTCCGGAACCTGCGGAGCCGGGGCTCCGCGTCCATCATTGCTTGTCGGATGACACTGAGGGTTTCGTCTCGGTCGAGTCGGATTCGTTCTGGGACGAGGTCGGCGACGGCGATGCTGGCTTCGGTGAGGGCTCCGTAGATTTCTCTGGCCTTGCGGACTCGGACGACGGGAGGCTTTTCTCCGTCTTCATTTGCTGCGGTTGCAGGCCCCTCGACATTGAACTGGACGGATCCTCGGTCGATGGCCTGTCGCCAGCGGGCTTGGATCTCGGCGATCTTCGGCCTAATGACAGTATCAATGATCCGTTGAATATCGGGTCGTCCCGCGAGGCCAATCTCACGCTGGTAGTTCTCGCCATCAAGGTTCTCCGAGTAGTCGTTGGTCTGACTGCCGTGGTCGGTGGCGAAGAGCTTCAGCTCCGCATTCACTTCTTCTGGCAGTACCCTCTCCAACAGCTTCTTGGCCCGATTCTGGAAGTCGCCATTGGCGACTCCCTTCGGCCCGGCATCACCGAAGTACACCAAGTGTAGGCCATTCTCGGCTGGGTGCAGAACGACATCACCACCGAACTCACGCTCGATCTCTTCGGTCAGTGTGTCATGCTCGCCGAACGTCATCTCCCTGCCGAACTCGTAGGAGATGCCGTTGGAGTCCTTCTTCGTGCCCTTCCAGAAGGGTCGGTACCAGTGGACCTCCGGTGAGTGCAGCACCTGACCGACCGCTGCGGCGTACACGTCGAGCAGCTTCCTGACATCCATGCTGACGCGGGCGTCGGTCAGGACGCTGTCGGCGTAGTCACGCAGGGTCTGCCAGACCTGTTGGGTTGTCTGACTTCCACGCTCTTCAGCTCGGATGCCGGACCTCAGGATGACCTTCCAGTCCTTGAGCGTGTCCCTGTTGATCATCGGGACCGTCTCGTCCACGAAGAAGGCGTCCTCGCCGATGGACAGGAGGGCGTCCCGCAGATCACTGATGGTGGCCCCGGCCTTGATCCGATCCAGCACCGCGTTGGTTCGCGACCGCATGGCCCTGCGGCGGTCCTGCCGCTTGGCGGCCAGCTCGGATCCGACGATGTCGAAGTTCTGGCGGACGAGGCTTCGGAACAGTCCGTTGCCGCTGACTCCGGAGCCACGCTTCAGGAGCCCCAGCTCACGGGCGATGATGTCGAAGCCATCCTCGTCGTAGAAGACAGCCATGACCTCTGCCGTGTAGGCCTGCTGTACCAGATGTGACGCTGTCAGAAGCTCAGGCAGGATGCCGGTGCTTTCGTGCGGGATGGCGTTGAAGTCAACGTGGCCGGTCTGCCACTCGCTGATGTTGGAGAAGTCCACAGACGTGGTCAGGGGGTCACTGGGGATCGGCAGCATGCCGTCCTTGAGCAGGGCCGCCAGCTCCTTCTTCTGCTTTTTGCCGGGCCGTATCGCCTTCTGCGTCACCCAGATGGCGGACTGTACCTGCTGAGTCTCCCACAGGGGATCGCCGTCAGCGACATCCTTGTTCAAGTCGGCCATGACATCCTTCATGAGGTCTTCGGCCCACTTGTACTGCGGGGTGGTCGGGGCTTCGGTGGGGTAGCCCATGCCACGCATGATGTGAATGTCGATCGTGGAGATGAATTGGTTGGGGTTGCCCAGACCTTCCGGGTCGATTTCCCGCATCAGGTTCTTGTAGAAGCTGCCGGTCTTGCGACCCTCCCACATGGTGCCTTCGGCCAGCAGGGCATCTGCCGTGCGGCCCTGCCACCCGTACTTGCCGATCCACCACTCACGGCCAGACTCGGTGAACCCATGGATTTCCATGTCGGCCTGCCACCTGAGCCATGCCAGAGATGCGTGCTGCCAGTTGGACTGTAGCGGGTTGGTCGCCGACATGATCGAGATGAGCTGAACGAACTGTTCGGCGGCGACTTTGTCGCCTCCGAACTGGTTGAGGATGTGCCGCCCGGAGCCCTCGTACCAGAAGCGTCCCACCACTCCGATCCTCGCCATCTCGATCAGCCGCTTCTTGAGCTTCGTCCGGTCCCTGCCGTTCTGGATATTCGGGGGTGCGAACCGGAACTTATTCGGCCTGTTCGCACGGGCGAGCTTGGCGAGCTGGCTCTTGATGCCCTTGGCCCGGCCACGCACCTTGCCGAGTGGCTCGCCGCTGGCGGCCAGATCCTTCTCGCCTCGCTGCTCAAACCACATGCGGGCTTCCGCGAGGGTGCTGACCTTGCCCATCAACAGGGGGACCGCCAGAGCCTGAGCTTGGACCTCCAGATCCATGTCTCTCAGGGCTGCCTTGATGACTCTTGGATTGATAAGGTTGGCCGCTGCCTTACGCTCTCGCAGAAGGATGTCGTCGGCGTTGATGGGACGCTGCTGGCCGGTGAACGGGTCGGTGATCTCCTCGACCTCGTTGCCCAACTCATCTACGACGTTGAGCTGGGCTCCGACATCTGGTTCATCCGGTCCACGATCTGCTTCGGTGACGACTGGCGGGGAAAGATCATTAGCCGCACGGGAGACGGCTGCTTCTTCTTTGGACTGGACTCGGATTTCCCGTCCTTTGTCGAGGTGGAAGATGGCTTCTTGGGATCCTGCGATTGCGGCACCTGTCGCACTCCTTTCGTTGCTGTGGACCTCGACGATGTCGAGGTACCACGATCCATTGTCGAACCACACCCCCAAGCGGGTCGCCGGGTTGCCACTCAGTATATCCTCGTTGGCGTCGAGGAATCCCTTGATCTGGGCCTCTGTGACCTTGCCGTTCACCTGCTCCGACTTCGTGATCGCCACCCCTCGCTCCGGGAACGGGCTCACGGCGTAGCCCGTCACCTCGATCGTGTCGCTGAAGGGCTCGTAGGTGATCCCTCCGTTGTCGATGACATGCTGGAGGACCGCGTTGGTCGCTCCCGGACGGGTGAACATCGCCGGGGTTTCGATCAGGGGCTCGCCGCTGATCAGCTCCCGCATCCGCTGGGGCGTCAGCTTCTCGGCAGCGACGATCTCGCTCGGCTCGATGTTCCTCCAGAGGGTGACGAACCCCTTGGTCGGTTGGCTCTTGTCAGTCTCAACGTAGCCCTCGTAGCCCTTCTCCTTGGCGACCTGCATCATGCCGCCGTAGTCGAAGCTGCCGTACCTCTCAGTGACCTCGTTGATGATCGACTTCCACTGGGAGTCGAGCTTGGACAGGAGGTTGAACTTCCCCTCGACGATGTTCAGGAACTTGGACTTGCTCAGGACGACGAACTCGCCCCGGCGGCCAGCGGTGTAGAGGTTTACTGCCGCTTGGTCGAGCTTGAGCTGGCCGCCCCGGATGATCCTTTGGCGTTCCCGCCCGATGGCCCCTGTCCCGGCGAACTTGAGGAGGATTCCTTCGGCGGTGATGTTTTCCCGCGAGAGATGGACGAACCGGGTAGTTCGGATAGCTCGGCCCTGATCATTTCTGCGGCCTGCTCCGGTGATGGTGGCTTGTTCGGCATCGGTTATTGTATCCCTAACATTGAACTGAGTCGAGGCCTCACCACCGAGTATCGGGGTGAACTCGTTCAGCGTCATTTCGTGTGCATCGACTGCGTTCTTCAGAAGACTCTGGACGCGGTCCATTCTCTTGAGATGGATCTCAGCCCTCTCGCCTGAGTGCCCGTATGCCTCGGAGTACTTACCGGCCAGACCAGCCATGATCTCTGCACCGACCAGCTCTCCGGACATGATCTGATTCCACCATGTCGGTGCAGCACTTTCGTCACCAGCGATGATGCCGATGTACTGAGCGATCATCTCATCATGACCCTCCTCGGTCTGCTTCCACCGTTCGACCTCATCCAGCTGCTCTGGGGTGAACTCCCCCATCTTGAGTCTCTTCAAGTTCGCCCAGTACAAGGTTCCCATGTGGTCCAGAAGGGCACCGTCGAAGCCGATGACATTATCAAGGAACGTCTGGTAGAACTTCTTCTCCTGAAGGGTGTGAACCACTTCGTGAGCCCACACCTCAGTGAATATCGTGTCCTGATCCGGCAGCGTCAGGTTGTTCGGAAGCACGATACGAGGTGACGGGTAGTCCATGATCGCCTGCATGGCATCCTGAGTCCCCACGTCAGCCCAGACCACCTCGACGCCCAACCGCCCCTCAGTCAGGTTGACAACCTCCTCCTCAAAGCTGCCGGGCAACGGATCTAGCATGCTGATCTCGGACATATCCATGTGCCCAGACGATGACATCCACCACCGTGCGTAGGCACCATGCTTTGAGTCCTCATTGAGGAAAGGCAGAACGTCTGCCTGCCAGTTTGAGAACTGAGTTGGACCTAACCCAGTGATCGTCGCCAACTCGTGCCACCCCATCGCCATGGGCCGATACGGGGTGATGATCTTCGTGTTGGCGATCCTGCCGTTGTGGCTGCCGTCGATCCGGACGTTGAGCTGTGACTCTGCGTCCACGTCCTCTGAGACGCCCTGAGAGCCCCGCTGAGACAAGGCTGCGGCAGCGAGGTCACGCATAGTCTGGATCTCATCTATCCGTATGCCAGCCTTCACGTTGCCCAGAGAGGCCATCACTCGGTCCACAGTCTGGATGAACCGCCGGACGAGTGTCGGCTTGCGTCCGACCAGCTCATCCCAGAAGCCCCTCTCCAGTGCCCGGACCTCGATATAGCGTGCGACGGCCTCCCTCTGGCCCCGCGTGGTGGCAAGAAACGAATCAGCGTCGGCACCGAAGAGCCTCAGGGAATCGGTGTAGCTGTTGCCTGCCGCCTTCAGACCTCCGGGGTCGCGTGCCTGAATTCGCTGGACGAACTCGACATACTCAGCCGTCTCCTCCAAGATGTGGACCATCTCATGTGACATGGTCCGCTTGATCATGTCTGTGTTGTCGGCATCGACGTTGATGAAGATCCGCCTACCGAACCGCTGCCGGTCCACCACCCCGGTGATGTGCTGCGTGCCCTCAACGTGGGCCTTGTTCCTCCAGAAGATCACCTCGGTACCACTACCGGAGAAGATCGCCTCAGCCGCCACCTCCAGCTCTTGGTCCGCCTCCTCCACCAGCTCAGCATTGACGTTCTCGACGCCCTCACTGACGGCAAGGTCGTTGATGTCCTCCATGAACCCCTCACGCTCCCGCGTGGTGGACTTCACCCTGATGGGTGTCGATGGAGGAGCCTGATCAACCGGTAGCGGCTCTCGGACCACGTCCTGCTGGTCGCCATCGTCGGCCAGCCGCTGGGCCTCCATTGCGTCCTTCAACGCCCGCCGCTGGCCCGTAAGCCTGCTGATTTCCTCGTCAGTCAGGTCACGTTCGCCGTCCTTGCCGGTCTGGATCATGTCCTCCATGACCACGATCACCTGTTCAATGTCGCCTTCGGCCTGAGCCTCCTCAAGTGACGGCAGTGTCAACCCCTCCCCGACCTGCCGAGGCCCGATGAAGTTGGCCCCCGCTCTGGCCGCCTCGGTCCTGAACTTAGGCTGACTCGGCTGCCGACCATCTTTGGCCTGCTGCCTCATCTGCTTGGACTGCATCTTCTCAAGGTTGCTCTTCAGTCCGGACCTGTGGGCCGCACCCACCCCGATCCCGGCGATGTGCAACGCCTGACCACCGATGAGCCCCAGCAGTCCAGCTTCCGGCACTCCAGCCAGAAGTGGCCGATCAGGGTCGATGGCCCCGGCGTAGAACCCGAACCGTCCCATCAGGTTCTGGGCGAGCTGGGTTGCCATCTCCTCGGTCATCTCAGTGCCGCCACTGATCAGGTTCTGGTTGACGATCGACATGACCCTCAGCATCTTGCCGCCAAGATAGGCATCGCCAAGGTTGAACAACGACCTCTCGGCCATGTCAGTGACGGCTTTCATGCCCAGCCGTTCAAACAGGATCTCAGCGATTGCGTACCCGACACCGAAGGCGACCGCATCCGCCGCTCCCGGCGTGCCGCCATTCGCGATGATGGCCGCCCGGTAGTCGGTGACGCCGCTGCCGAAGGCTTGGATCCCCATGTAGCCCAACATGGACTTCGGGCCGATCCTTCCAAGGAGCCGTGTGCCGCCGACGATCTTGCTGGCGACACCCAAGTACGACGGGAGCAGCATCTGCCCGATCTCGCCTGCGGTCACCCATCCACTGCCTTCCTGTGCGAGACGACCTTCGATCGATATGGGGAAGAGCAGCCCCCCCAGTGCGAACGAAGGCACCGCCATGTCGAACTCGCCCTCTTGGAAGTCGGTCCTCAGGTTGTCCGCGTAGTCGCGGTACATCTGGGCTGCGTCCGAGAACCCACCAAGATCCAAGAGCCCCGCCATTCCCTGAGCGATCATCTCTTGACTGCCGATGAAGCCGCTGACGACTCCTGTCGTGACCTTCGTTATCGCCGAGGCATCCCGCATACGGTCGGAGATGGCGTCGTCGATGCTTGGGCTGAGCCTCAGGATCTCTGACCGCTCGTCGCGGGTCAGTGGCTCGCCAGCGAACTTCTTGGTGAGAAGATCCTCAGTGCGTCGTCGGGAGGCTCTTTCCTCATCCCTCATCATGAGGTAGTCGAAGCCCGCCGACATCTTCCCCCCGGCAGCATCGTCCGTAGGCGACTCTTCCGCCTGACGCACGATCTCCTCTGGTTCCGGAGTCTTGTCGCCATTGGCGACTAGCTGCGAATCCTCACCTGCGGTTAGGCGGTCCTTCGCCTGAGTCAGTTTCTCTGGGTTGATCCGGAAGGTCTGCGTCTCGCCGATCTGTCTCTGGCCGTTCCGGATCGGATCAGTGTGGTGACGCTTGAGCTTCTGGTCGTCGGTCAGATTGATATCTTCAAGGAAGGCCATCAGGGGGTGCCAAGCTCCAGCAGCTTTCTCTCAAACTCGCTCTGCGGCCTCATGAAGAACTCCTCCGGGTAGTCGAGGCGTTCGAAGGCTTGGTTCATCTGGTCCATTCTCCATGCGTTGGTCTGGTCGTCCCAGACCCCGTTGGTCAACTCCCGCTTGGTCCAATCCTCTATCTGCCTGTCCACGTTGAAGCCCATTCGCTTGCCGTACTCCTCCTTGGTGATGTTGGTGCCCGCCAATGGGTTGTACTTGTAGAGGTAGTCTTTGCTCAGGTCTTCCCGGTCGTACCGGGTCTTCAAATCATTGTTGAGGAAGGCTGCCGTCTGCTCCCGGCGTTGCAGCTCATGGAGCTGACCTATTGTCTCCGCTTTCAGTTCCGGAACGACGCCAGCCTCCAGCTTCCCAGTGATGTCCTTGATCTTCTTTTGGTTGTCGATCCTGAAGAACCGGCTCTTGGATTCGGCCATGTTCTCTTTGTTCGGGAAGAAGTTGATCATGCCCTCGCCACGAAACCCCTTGGGGCGTGGGTCGAACCTCTCGTCGTACCTGTACCACATCATGGGCACACCACTGTTGTCGATGAATCCGGGGATGAATACGTTGACCGTGCTTGCTCCGGTCTTGGGGTCGCTGCTGACGATCCTGATCGAACGGTTGGGCCGGAATTTCACAGGGTCGCCGAAGGCAAGGAACGGGTCGAGGATGCCTTCCGCCAGCTTGAGCTGGGTGGTGATCAATTCCACGTTGCGGTTATCGATGACGTTGCCCTGACCGAACACGCGGGACGATGCGAAAGTGAACCCACTGGGGCTGGTCGAGTCCGGGATGGGCAGTACCTTCGTCGCCATGTCGTTCACGGCCTGCTGCATCGCCGCAGGTGCCAGCTCTTCCGGCGTGAGTCTTCCCTCGTCTGCCAGCACGGTGTACTGGTAGAGGTAGTTCTGGAGCAGATCCTTCTGTTCGCTCCCAACGAACCGGCCAGCAATCTCCTTCCCCTTTACTCTCATGGTCGGGAAGTTATCCATGTCCTGCTGTGCCGTGTCCGCATCCTGCCGCCACTTCGTGATGTTGTGGCTGTCAACCAGATCCATAGCATTTGCCCAGTCGCCAGACAGGGGAGTGAGGTGGTCATTGGCGATGAGTGCCGAGAGCAGATGCCCTCCCCCCTTGAGCTTGCCGATCCAGTCTCTCACAGCCTTTGGCGTCGTTGCCAGAGATGGTGCGAGGGCCTGCCCAGCGACCGCGTATTGCCCACCCTTGATCAGCCCTTCGATCTGCTTGGCAGCCTTGTAGGACATGGACTTGTTGTTGAGGAACGAGAGGCCGATGTAGTTTTCCAGACTGATGTTGTTTGTCTCTACCAGATTGAATTCGTACCACTCGTCGATCTGACCATCGAGTTCGATCAGGTCGCGGTCCCATGTGGGGTCGCCTCTGTAGAGCTTGTCCAAGTTCCCGAAGACCCGCCGTTTGTTGTCAACCTTCGTTCTGGCTGTAGCGATTTTCGCCACAGCATTCGCACGCATGATGGGGCTGTGGACCTTCTCTGCCAGTTCCATTGCGTTGCCGAACAGATTGGCCCCGATCGCGTGACTCATCATTCTGAGATGCTCTTCGTCCTCCGCGAGATCCCTTTTCTCATTTGCACTGTTGACCATGTCCGTCGTCATGGTGCCGTACTTGTCCCAGTAGCTCTTGCCTGCGAACTGGAGGCTCTTGAGCAGCAGGTCTGGGTCACGCTCGGTCTTGCCCAGAGCCTTCGCAAACGCATCGAACAGGAGGTCATCAAAATGCTCATTGGCGAATGCGGTCTGGCCCTCGTCGTTTCCGGGGAGCCCGACACGGGTGGCAGCACCGAGAGCCTTGACCGATTCGAATGCTTGCTTGAATGTTTCCTCGCTGCCGCCCTCGATCACATGATTGAACAGGATAAGATTTGTGGAGTTGCGGGTGTCCTCTTCGAACTGCCGCTGCTCCTCCCTACCCAGACGGGTGGCTTGGTCCCGTGCCCGATCGTTCACTCCGCGTAGAACCTGTCTCTCCCATGGCACCATGACCTCAGCGGGAACACCACTCGCGATCATCTCCTGCTTGAGACGGACGAACTCATCGCTGAACCTGAACTCGACATTCTGGGGCGTCTCCCGACGCTTCTTATCCATCGTCGCAAGGTTGATCAAGCCGATCTTGTGGGCAAGAGCGGTGAAGAACATTTCGGCATTGGCCGGATTGACGAACCGCCACTTCTCGGCCTTCTTGAGGGCTTCTTCAGGGGTGGCGTTTTTCAGCCAGCCCAGAACGTGGCTCTCCTCCAGCTCAGTCAGCTCGCGGTACAGGTTGCGGTTCTCTTCGTTCCCCAGCTGAGCCTCGACCGCCTGAATCCGGGCCTCTTGGGTCAGGAGTGCCTCGGCGGCCATTGCCACCTCGTTCTCCTTCAGAGCCCGCTGGCTCTCCAGCCCAAGCTGCTGCGTGTTTCGCCTGATCTGGGCTCGCTCCTCCTGAAGGACGCTGACTTGATTCTTGAAGTCCAGCTCCTTGGACTGCTGCTTCTGGGCGGCGAGGTTCCGGGCCGACAGGGTCCGGGAGGTCTGAGCCCTGAAGCCGGTCGTGATGGCACCGAGTGAGGCGGCCAGTGCCTCACCGATCTCCGCGAAGTCTCGGCCACCACGGTCAACTGATGCCTGCTGTGGTGCCGGGAGTGACGGCAGGGGTACCCGTGGTGCTGCGGTTGGTACTCGTGTCATCAGCGGCTCCCACTGAAGTCAAGCGTGAGGTCAGACAGGTTGGCAGGTACTTCGGCATCCCGATTGAGGCTGCCGATCGACGAGTTGTTGAGGAAGTTTCTGATGGTTCTACCGCGAGCCGTCTGAAGGTCCGCGAATCTATCTGCCCTTATTGTTTCTAGCACGCCAAGCTGTTGCTGCCCGGCATGTAACGCCGCCGCCAGACCAGAGATCGCCTCAAATGTGTCGAACCTGATCCCGCTGTCTCGGATGGCTGACTCCAGACCCTTCAAGTCGATCCGCCACCCGGCCCTCTGGCTCTTGTACTGACCCTGCTGGATCCCATTGATCTCGTCGGCGTTCTGGGAGTTCTTCCACGCCGTGAAGGCCTCGGTGGCAATGCTGTACCCGGAAGCAGCCGCGTTCGCCGCCGCCGCAGGGACGCTCGGTGTGCCAGCGTTGGCCGCAGCAGCGATGTCGATTTTCTTGTCATGTGCTGCACGCTCTTCACGCTTCAAGCTCTCGTATTCTGTCCATGTTGCAAAAGCTGTGGGGTCGTTCACCTGATTCATGAGGCTCTCCTGCTTGGAGATGCCTGTCGGGGACACGGCGTTGGTCAGGTTGCCCAGAGCCCGCTGGCCGTCGTAGGCGATCTGTGCAATCGCGAGGATCTTGTTGACCCGGAGGTTTGTGATGAACAGGTTGACCCTGTCCATCGACAGGCGGGCCGCATTGGCGATGGCTTGGGCCTGCTTGGCCGCACCGAAGGCAGCGATTACCGCGAAGATCCCGGCACCGATGGCCCCAGCCCCAGCGGAGGTCAGACCACCGCCGCCAGTGTCGCCACCAGATAGCGACACTGGCGGCCCGAAAAATGGCGAGCCGAACTCCCCCGCCGGTATCGTGGCGGCGAACTGTGACGGTTGGGGATGTCGTGGCATTACGTCTTGCCTCTACCTGCGGGTATTAGCTCATACTCCAGAGCTTGGATGGCTACCTGCCCAGCTGAGTTGCTCTTGATCCTGATCACAGCCTCCCGTGGATCGGTCGCCATGGCAACATCCAGCGATCCGGTTTCCAGACTGGCCTGTCCAACTTTAGCAACCCCGACGCGATGTGCCTGCCATGATTTCGTGTGGAGCTTGGTGTGGTTCTTAGTCTGGAGCCATTCCAGAGTGAAGTCGGTCGAGTCAAAGTAGAAGACCGTCAGGCCCTTCATCGTCTCGCGGGCACCGCTGATCCGGGCGAAGAGCTTGCTCAGCTCGATCTCCCAGTCGAACGTGAAGCCCAGCCACTGATCTGTCGGCGATGTCCCGCCGGTCAGATCGCCGTCGAATACAGGGTCGCCGTTAGGGTCGATGAAGATGGCCCGCCGGAACCCACCGCTCTCGTTCGGGCCACGCACCACCAGCATCGTGGTGTCGATATCGCCGTCCCGCCCGGTGTGGGGGATCGTGGTCTGGTCGGCGATGATGTCGTAGACCATGCTGCCGACAGTTGCCAACTCCATCCTGTCCATGCGTGGCACATACAGGTCAGGCTCTTCCACCGGCTGGATCCTGTGGAGGTAGGTCAGAAGACTGAACCCTCCGGAGCTGTTGGCCTGCTGGCTGACCATCTTGATCCGGCTGCCCCACTGCGTGAAGTAGATAGCAGGATCCTTGAACGTGAACGTACACCACGCCGACTGCACCGTCTGGGCCTGCACAATGAACGTGTCGTGGACCTCGACGGTGCCGTTGTCAAGGACGATGAACACCGTGGTACCGATCTGGAAGATCCGGACTGGTGTCTTGTTCTCCAACCGTCTCGGATCGTGAACCGTGAGCATGTCGGTGTAGAGAATCGACGGCTCACCAGTACCACCCCACTGGTACTGGTGAACGTCGTCGAACTGGTCGATCATGGTGATCAGGCCGGGACCGGCAGCGGGTGCGATGTCCAGCGACGGGTACTTCGTGATTGTCCGGATCCTGCCGTTGACGTTCGTGAGCTTGTCTTCGCCTGAGCTGTACTCCAGCTGCCCGTTCTCTGCCATGAGGAAGATGGCCTGCCCGACTGTCGTGGCCCGCAGCACCTCGCCTACGTCATTCTGCGTCACGTCGTCGGAGATACGGTCGGCGTTGGTGATGGCCGACACGTTGTCCACCCAGAGGTTGAAGAAGTCGTCGTTGCGGCTGGAGGTGACGTGCTTCTCACTGATGAGAAACAGCCGACCGCTGAAGAACTCGACGCTCTTGATGTGGAAGTTGTTGATGTTGGGCGTCGAGACGTTGAGCAGTGCCCATGGCATCTTCTTGATGGTGGCCGGGCGACCACTGGCCCTCTGCCGCCACGGGCACTCGTCGAGTATCACCCTGTCGTTGAGGAGGTCGAGGATGATCCGGTGTGGCATGATCGTCGGGTCGTATCGGGCTTGAGCCTGTTCTGCCAGAGGGATCCTGTACCAGTTGTCGTGCCGTGGGAAGTACCCGTCCTCGTAGAGAGGGGGGCTTTCCCCTTCGAAGAAGACGTAGTACCCGGCGGGGTCGAACCCCTCGTCGAACAGCACCTTGTAGACCTCACCGTCTATAGCTTCGGAATCCAGCGGCAGGGCTGTGAAGTTTGTGATGGCCTCGCCGCCGTTCTCTGGCGTCTTATCCATAGCCAAGATTATCGGGGTGGCGTCTTCATCCCCTTGGGTGATGTAGCTCACTGACTGCTGGTATGTCCATGCGTCGAGGATCACCAGCCCCATGTCCTGCTTGCGGTTGGTCAGGACCAAGGTGTCGAAGCTGCCGGTCACGTCTATGTCCTTGATGGTGTCGGTGGCCGTATCCAAATAGGCGTCGAACGAGCCTCCGCTGTTGTCCACCACGTCCAGCGGCTCACCGTTCTCGTCCCACGCGATGACGACCGTGAACGCGGTGATGCCACCCTTGCCGATAGCGAGGATCGCTCCCCGAATGGAAGCGAACTGGTAGGTGCCGAGGTCGTCGAAGTCGGTGTTCGCGTGATCGAGGAGGTCAATAATCAGCTCAGTCGGCTGACGCTTGACTGCCCCGCCGATCCGAAGATCGAACCGGGTGTTCTTGGCCGACTCCATGGTGCCGTTTCTGCGTTGCCAAGGAGCCTGTCCACTTACTCCTTGCCAGAGTCTGTCAATGACGATTGGCTGGCCCGGCATTAGCTACATACCTAACGGGTTACGGGAAGACGTGGGACTGGGTTCGCGGATCGAAGCTGCCGGTGGGTGCCGCGTTGCCCCGGAGGCGTAGGGAGAAGAAGCCGGTGACGTGACCGATGTTGGTGTGGGGGACAGAGTTCTGGTACCGGGTCTTGGCACGCTCGGCCTTGGCCTCCAGCGTCAGGCTCGCGGCCTGATGGACCTCGTACCAATACTCGGCGGCGGCCCGCTTGGCAATCCACTGGGCCATGATCTCAGGGATGACTTCGAAGTCGTCGTCGGCCTCGTCGTTGTTGAAGATGTCAAAGACCACCTCAACATCCTCGACTGCGATGCTTGCATACGTTGGCGGATCGGCGTCGAGATCCCAGACGTAGGTCTTCTCGTCCACCGGGTCGTACCGGTGGCTGTACTGCCGCTGCTTGAACTTCACAGACAGGAACGTGACCACGTCCACGGCGACCCTGCTGTTGGCTCCTACGGCCAGCTTGACTATGTCGGTGTTGAAGTGGTGGCCGCTGAGCAGGATCTCGCGACGAGCCCGGATGATCGCCTGTTTGGCGAGTGAGGCGTCCTGCGAGGACTCGTCCAGTTCGTTGTTCTGCCCTTGCCCGACCTGCCTGAGTACGAGGTTGATTGCGGCGAGCAACTTCATGATGAAAAAGGCTCTCGCCGGGTTGCCCCGACGAGAACCCCCGAAGGAGGAACTGATTACGAACCAGCAGTGTCGCTGACGAGGAGGTAGCAACCCTTGTTCTGGAGGATCTTCAGGCCCATGTGGAGCCTTGCGATGGACATCCAGACCTGCTCTCTCTGGATCCAGTCGATGCTGGATTCCAGACCTGTCTGGTGACGCACCGCGAAGGAGTCGTGGTGCCAGAAGATGCCCACGACGGGAGTGCCGTTGAAAGCAACGGGCAGGTTCTTGTTGGCGTGGCCGGTAGTCCAGTCGATTCCGAAGATGCCACCGACGTTGCGGATCAGGCAGTTCAGGTATTCCATCCCTGCCATGTTGCCGCCGATGGACTGGTTGACGTTCTGCCCACGGGTGAAGTCAACCGAGACGACCTCGGCGACACCACGCATTGAGTAGAACTGCTTGGGCTTGAGCAGCCCGAAACGCATGGATGCGGGCACACCGTTGTCATCCATGATGCCCATGAGGGTACTGATCCCATCCTTGACCGCGTCACCAAGGTTGGCGAGGGTCGCGTAGTCGTCGCTGAACGTCCTTGAGTCGGCGTCCGAGTCGAACATCAGGGTGTTCGCAATCCTGATCGTTCGACCGTAGCCCACGTCTCGGCCCAGCTGGGCTCCGACCTGTGCGATCAAGTTCAGGTCCGGACGGATGTCCACCTGAGTCTTGAGGATGTCCGAGAAGGACTTGATCGGATCATCGAGTGCGATCACCTCTGAGGCGATCACGGCACCCTCTGAGTGAGCTGTGCCGTCCACACGGTTCGTCGCTTCGCCTTCCTGAATCACGGGGACATTCAACACTTCTCCAGCTACCTGCCCTTGGAAGACAGACCAGCCAGTGTCAAAGTAGTCCGCGTGCTGGTAGGCCTCCTGCACGCCAATCGCAAAGACTTCCGTCTCTGTGTTCGTTAGTGTTAGTGGTGCTGCCATTGAGATGGCTCCGCAAAGAGTTCGATTCAGGATCGCCCTGATGAACCTTCGCGGTTATCCCAACGGGGTCCGCTTGAGTTCTCCGTCCGGTTGTCCGACCCGGTTGTCCAGTCGCCATTGGCGACAAGGTCCATGGGGTCCAGAAGGACGGGCTCTGGCTGAGCAACGTGCCCAACCGTATGTATTCTTAGAAACCCCCACCCAGTTTGTCAACCGGGAGGGGACCACGATGTTGCGAGCGGGTAGGGGGGGCCAGAACCACGCTCGCAACGAGGTGACTCACATTCCGATGCCGGGCACGACCTCTCCCGCCTGCTTGGCTCGCTGTCGGATCAGGGCGTTCCGCCGTGACTGCTTCTCGCCGGGGTTGAGAGTCATGTCGTTTTCCACGCCCCGCAGGGCGGCAGCGAACGACGCTCTGTCCTTGAATCCCACCTGATCACCGCCTATGGCTGGTTTGCCGCCGCGTGGTACGCCACCCATGAATCTGTTTCCTTTCAGGTTGGGCCGGTGGTCGTTGGCCTCAATGGCCTTCTGGTAGTCACCAGCCACCATCTCGACCCATGAGTAGTTCCCGCGTGCGGACATGGCTTGGAACCCGGCACGCTCCGCCTCGCTGAACCCGCTCTGGCCGTTGCTCATCCAGCCCAGAAGGTCAGAGAAGTCCACACCCTCTGGTGCGGCCTCGGCACCAGCGGTCATCATGCCCTCACGCTTGGTCTTCTTCCACTGGAAGAACTCCAGCAGCTCGTCAGGTGCCACGATGGCTCCCTGCTTGGCGACAGCCTCCACGAAGTCGTTGGGTACCTCGCCCGTCTCGTAGAAGTTGTCGAGGATCTGGACGTACTCCTCGGTGGTCACCATCAGATCACGGGCAGCTGCTGCCGCCCCCTCAGGGGAGGCAGCGGCTTCCTTGAGCTTCTGCTCCAGCTCCTTGTTGCGGGTCTGGGCATCGCCCATGGTCTTCCGCATCTCCTTGACGCCGTTGAATACCTCGGACCACGTCTTGCCCTCGTACATGTTCAGCTCGGCGGGCAGGGCACCATCAGGTACCTTCGATGCGGGATCGAACTTCGGGGCAACTGGTGTCGTCTTCGTCGTGTCAACCGCACCCGACGCGGGCTCGCCGCCACCTTCTCCGCCGCCGCCTTCGCCTTCACCGGCTCCAGCATCACCCCCTCCGCCTTCATCCCCTTCAGGGGACAGCCAGATTGTCTTCAGGAAATCCATGTCAGTTCACCTTCATTGTGTTCAGGTCCAGTTTCTTTTCCAGCGACCTTGGGAACCCCGCCTTGTGCAGACGTAGAGCAGCGACAAAGAACTCTTTGTTCACCTGCTGGTTCGGCCTGATCTTCTGATAGCGGTCCCACTTGTCACGCTCATACGCCGTGTACTCGATGTCCTTGCGGTTCTTGCTGGTGATGCCGTGGAGTTTGACGTATCCAACGGTGCGATGTCTGTCCATCAGATCCTCTGGCAGCCCGCAGCCATCGTCCCGATCCTTCTGCTGATCGGCGACCTTCACCCTGCCACCTTGGTTTGCAACCAGAGTGTCAGCGACCTCGGTCATGTCGATCTTCGCCGTCCGCTGTTGCTCGGTGTGGTCGAGATCAAGGAGTACATCAGGATCGGAAGGTTCGCCTCCAAGATCCTTGTCCTCGGCGGCCTCTTCAGCTCTTGCCGCCTGTCTACGGGAGGACTCTGCCGCCATCTCCTGTGCCATAGAGGGCGGTGCTACTTCTTCGGTCATCTGTCAGCTCCTACTGTGCGGCAGCTGGCTGAGTCTCCGGACCCTGCGGGCCACCTGCTGTGAATGTGTTCCTCTGGGGGGTGGTTTGCTGTCCGTTGGTGCCCATTGCCTGCTGAATTGGATCGGGTTCTCTTCGGAAGTAGATCCCATCCAGATCCATGAGCATCGTCTCGGCCATCCGGTCGAGGATGGCAATGCCGTCCGCTCCGACCGATGGGTCGAGCTGCATCGCCAGCGGGAGTGCCCCGGTGACGAACTGGGTGAACGTCCGCTGCTTCTCCAGTGCGTTGACACCGGTCACGACCGTGATCTTGAGGTGCCCGCCCAGCAGTGCGTTCGTCTCTTCGTCGAACATCGGGCTGCGGGCTTCCAAGATGCTCATCTCGGACTGGAACAGCGGTCGCTGGAACGTCTCCTCCAGTGCTGACAGGAGATCCTGCGTCTGGCTGTTCAGCTCGTCGATCATCTGGATGACCGCAGTGGCTGAGGTGTCCGGGCTCATGGCCCGGTCCTTGATCCCCTTGGCGGAGATGGCGGCCAGCTCTGCCTTATCATGCTCAAGGATCCCGCCGATGAACCCCCACTCGCCCAGCTTCTGCTGGCTGGTCACCGCCGGGAAGGCGTCACCCTCCTGCATGATGACGGGCTCGCCGGTCTTCTTCTTGGTGATCTGGTCGGTGTCGTCAGCTAGTGCCGACCCTTCCTTGATGCCCAGTGGGTTCCAGCTCGCGAGGCTCATGGCGTCGGCGAGGCTGGCCTCGGCATGGTTGATCGAAGCGATCAGCCTGATGAAGTTGTAGAAGTAGCCGACCGGGTAGTCGTCTACGTCAGGGAGTTCGCCGACCATGACGAAGTACCGATCGCTCGGCTCATCGATCAGCTCGATGACAGGATCCTCACCGTCCTTGGACGGGTGCTGGAACCAGACCTCACCCTTGTCGAAGTCCACAAGCGTGTAGCTGATCTGCTCCTTGTTCAGCCGGTCACCAGAGTCCTGCATCTCCTCCGGGTAGGGATCCCGCACCTGCTTCAGGACGATGTACTCGACCCTGCCGAACTCGTTGCGGCGGACCACAGCCGACCGGAGCGGGAAGATGCGGATGCCATCCTCGGTGTTGTGACCGATCGTGGTACCCTCGATCAGGTTCCGAGTCAGGGCCATGCCCATGCGGGACCGGATGTTCTTCTGCTTCAGGGACTCGTGGACCTCCTGAGTCCGCTGCGTGAGGGCATCCCGGAGTGCTTGGATGCCATCCTCGGTTACCTTTATGTTGTCAGGGTCGGCAGCCTGTAGGTCCAGCTCAGTCCAGATGAACTGAGGGAAGTCGATGCGTGCCCACTGCACCCCGGTGGGGAGCATGAGCTTCATGGTGGCCGATGAGAGGTTCCGGACAGAGGAGGTGCCCTGCGAAGTCCATGGGCTCTGCTCGATGTCCTCGCCCTTGGGCTTCAGCCAAGGCATCGTCAGCTCAGCGACATCCTCCGCATGATCGAGGAAGTCCTCGCGGTCACTGATCTTCTCGTCGTAGACGATCTGTGGTTTCATATCTTGAGGGTCGGAGCCTGCAACTGGATCGGGCCAAGTGTACCCTGCCGCTGGAGGAACGACTCACGCGATTTCTGGATCTTGACGTTGGCCTCGTTCGCCTCCTTCTGGGCAATGGCTGGATCCGGTGGTCCCGGTGGCTTGTTACGGCCCGACTGGAGCTGAGTCGCCAACGACCCTGCGGCCAAGATGATGAATGGGATTGCTTGTGCCATGTTAGGCTCCGGATGTCAGGGCCTTGTACAGCCCACGGGGAGTTCGTGCGAGATTAGGTAACCCCAGCAGTCCGCACGTTGCAGTCACACAATTCATAGCCGAATCATCCAAGCGAAGCAAACCCCATCGCCAAAGCAGTGTGCGGAATCCATCGAACTTCCGACCGTCCTCCCACCATGTGACGTGGACTGGTGGCTCGACGCTGACCATCCGAGTGGCAGGCATCACCCTCTGGGCGAGGCGGTGGTTGATGATGAAGCAGCCCCTTTTAGGGGCACAGTGGTACTGGATGTCCCCCAACCGGAGGCAGCAGTGGTTCTCATTGGGACCGAGGATGGCGAGGAACGCGAGCGTGGACACATACCAGCCGAAGGTGCGGTAGATCCTCGCGGCGGCCAGCGGCCCGTAGAACAGCACCTCTAGGGGGCCTTTGATTTCCTCTCCTCGTTGCGATAGCTGTTCTCGATCTTGCTGATGAAGGCCTTCTTCGAGGACCACGTCTTCCACTTGTTGAACTCCTTTTCCTGATCGGACTCAGTCGGATTCCACTCCGGTGGGGTTCCCAAGTGCTGCTTCAAATAGGCGATCAAGTGGGGTACGTCCATCGAACTCTCCATGGCAGGCAGTCGCCATTGGCGACTTGTCCTCGTTCCAGTTCAGCCACACGAAGCCACGCTTCAGGGCCAGCGGTGACCACGATTTTATCATGGCTATCTCTCGGAGGTGGCCTTTGTTCAGGCTGTTGATCTTCTTCTGGTACACCTTTGTCTCATAGGCGTAGGGGTTCTTCGGGTCGGACCTGAGGTCCATGCCGCAGAAGATCAGGCAGTTGAAGTGCAGGAATGCCCACTGGATACAGAACGTCATCGACCTGTTGAACGACCGCAGCGGGCCGTGCCCGTCGAAGTACTCCCGCTTCTTCTTGGTCTTCCGATCGATCGACTTCAGAGATGAGATGTGGACATACTCCACGTTGGGGTACTTGCTCCAGAAGGCGTTGAGGGTGTCTGGCACCACCTTCCTGACCGTCTCGCACCTCGCCGTCTCGTATGCCTTCTCTCCACCATGGTGGTGGTTGATGTTGTCCGCCGTCACCCAGTAGTTGGGCCGGGGGATCACCCGCACCGTCGTAGACACGGCGGCGACAGGGATGTCCATCACAGCTATCTCGTTCAGCCGAAGGGCTAGGCTGGGTCCGCTTCCTGCAATGATGAGAGGCTTGATGTCCATACGCCCTTCACATCTATGACCGTGCATCGTTGGTTGCGGAGGAAATATCTGTACGCGATGGCAGTGCCGATGACGCCTGCATCGACCAGCACTACAGACTTCTCTGGGAAGGTGCGATTGCGGTGTGTCACAAAGTCATCCCAGTCTTCAATCTTCAGTTGCTCGGTCACAGGGAATGGTGTCGGGATCGGGCCGCTGCCCACCCAGACCACTTCCCGATCTTTCATGTATGGCACGAGCCCGTCTCGGAACTCGTCTGCATCGAGGATGTCCCCCTCAACCACTCGCCGGTACCGGGGCGAGACGAGACGATCAAAGAGGTGGCGGTCCTTGGGGCAGCCCACGAAGTATGAGGCAGCCCGGTAGTTCACCCCCATCATGAGCCATCTCCGGAGGCCGCCACTGTTCGTGGCTATCACCGCCATGGTTTCGTCGTCGAATTTGGTGAACCCCCACGGTATGCCCGATCTCATCATCTGAATCAGATCACTCGCATTCATCGTCAGCTCCTTACATAGATGTCGTCGCCAGTGGACGTGCAGTGCATGCGGTAGGACTGCTGCTCCATCCACCTGACGATCTTGTTCGCGTGCGGGTTCTTCCAGTGAGGGTGGTGCATCTCGACTGCGATCACCTTGGGTCTGCTCACCATCCTACTGATGACATGCCAGTCGCACCCCTCGGTATCACTGCTCAGCACATCGATCGTTCCATCGTCGATCATGTCGAACGTGATTGCGGGCACCGTGAGTAACTTGGCTTTGTGGTGCTTGACTGGGGCATCTGACTCCTCAAGGTGGGCCGTAGGTATGGGGTATGGCCTGAGCATGGTCACCAACCCCTCCTTGGCTGCGACGGCCACGTTGTGGATAGTCACGTTGTGCATGCTGCCCCACTTCTTGTTCAGCTCAAGGGCCGCTTCTGGCTGGGGCTCGACGAGCTGGACCCTCACACCAGCGTCTATGAACTTCGACACATGGCAGAACGCCGGGAGCCACACCCCGACCTCGACCGCGTGCTTCGCATCCGGGCACAACTCCCACAGCTTCTTCCTCGTCACGTCGTGGTCCGGCGGGGGGTTCGTGTCGCGTCCGGATCGGAATGTCATCTTGCCATCATCTCATGGATGTTCATCTGCACCCATCTCAGGTCCGGCAGCCAGTACTTCTTGTCGCTGTCCTTCTCGCTGGTGTGGTGAATTCGTGTTGGGATGCCGAAGGGGTTCCAATACTGCTCCAACTTATGCACGTTGCTCTTCTTGTCGTACCCCCCGACGTGTGTGGTGTCGGTCCAGACCACCTGTGGGCAGCCGCAGAGGGTGGCAAGATGGATAGGCCCAGACGATGGCCCGACGATGCACCGGCTGCTGGCGAGAATGTCCATCGTCTCGGTGAGTGGTATGTCGCGAAGGTCCGTCGCCATTGGAAGGGTCAAGGAGCAGCTCTTCAGTCCGATGCAGGCGATAGACAATCCGTAGATCCCCCCGGCCAGCTCGTCCCACCACTCCATCGGTGCCGATCTCCGGTGGTCGCCACCCTTCATCATGTATCGAGCGTGGAACACCACGTCGTAGGCAGAGCCATGCCTCTTATTGCCGTAGCTGATGAAGGTGCCCTTGCTGGGGAAGAATATCTGGGGTCTGATGTAATTGGCGTTGCTTGGCATGTCCCCCCTGAAATTCCTGACGATCGCCCTGTCCCCGTCATCCATCCTCTTGCACCCGGAGGTGTTCTCGGAAGCACTGGTACCATGAGGCACGTCCCAGAACTTGTCTGTGAAGTCGGCGTACAAGGCTCGTGATGTGGGCTTGCACCCCACTGTCACGTCATACCCACGGCCCAGACGCCGAATGTTGGCCTGCCATGTCATGATCTCAAACCCAAACTCACCGGAGTACGGCCCGGCCCAGAGGGATTTCCTGTTCGTTGTTCTCACCGATGCCTCTTCAGGCGGCGGCTGGCCTGCATGTGTTCGATGATCACCTCATGGTCCTCGGACCTCCGGAACCACGGGGCGTCGAAGACCTTGCAGTACTGCTGCGGCAGATGGAAGGTCAGTGGAGCCTTGCCTGCCTCATGCATCTCGTACCACAGCTCTCCCATGATCTGCTGCCCGTATTGACCCTGCCCGTCCTCGCGATCGACCCACGCATTCAGCCACTGGATTGCCAGAGGGGTGTAGTTGAACCACATGGTCCCGCTGGAGATGCCGTCACGCCCGGTGTCAGGACCGCCGGGGATGTGTTCCTTTCTCATCCGTTTGTGCGGGATGAACCACGTCGCGAAGTCGAACTCCTGAGCGAGCCAGCCGCAGATTGTGAACGGTCGTCGGAACCTCGCGTCGATGTCCACCCACAGGACCGGCATCTTGTGTTCCTCAAGCACCGTGAGAATGTGCTGAGGTTTCATCCCGCAGTTCTTCCGCCAGCTCCCTTGGGACTCTAGTGTCCGCACGTCGATGATGTCCCCGTACCCCATCTGGTCGGTGGCAGCCTTGATGAAATCTGCCTGCTCACCCTTGTACCCTGACGTGAAAAAGCTGGTGACGATCATCCTCGGTCGATCCCCTTCTGTGTCGTGCTTGCAAGGTGGTGGAAGACTACCGGATCGCCCTTGCATCTCCCCTTGATCGCACACCAAGACTGCGGCAGCCAGACCGTGGACGGGCGGATGTCACACCACGCCTGCTGGAGTGTCCACTGGTCCCACTGCCCATCGTCCAACCGGCAGAGGTGAGCCCACTTATACAGCAGGTCCATTCCACCCAGCGTGTTGTTGATGAAGATGGTCCCGCTATTGAACCATTTGGGTGGGTCGGGCCAGTCGTCGGGAAGGTTGACCACCCGCCCGCAGGCCTTCCTCTTCCGCTCACCTCCGAAGGAGTAGACACCGAAGTCCACCTCGATGTCCCGGAGCAGGTCAGGCCGCTTCTTCAACTCAGCGTCGGCGTCGATCCAGAGGATGGGCCGTGAGAGGATCCGCATGCAGTTCAGCATGAACGGACCCTTGATGGCACAGTTGCTCACCCACCGGCCAGTGTCCTTCAGCTCAACAGACATGCAGGGCACCTTGAGTGCCGCACATGACTCCCTCAGCTTGGCCGCGTACTTCGGATACGGGTCTTGAGAGGTGTAGTAGTTGACGACCGTGACCGGCCTTGGTCCTGTCGCCATTGGCGACTCAGCTCCCGGTGCCGTTGGATCTCATCTTGTCCACCACGGCTCGTGCCGAGCTACCCAGCTCGGACTTGATGGCCGGACCAGCTGCGTCCATGGCTCTGGCAAAGGCCGGGTCTTTGCTCTTGACCGTGTCCAGTGCGTTGACCAGCCTGCCGAATGACACACGCTTCTTGCGGCTCCGATACCACTCCGAGATACCACCGACGACGATGCCCAGAGGAATGCTGATCGGGGCAGGCAGGTACGATGTGAGCCCCTTCGCCACGTCACCCATGTCGGGCTGGCGACCAGCAGCAGCGGCGTCGGACCTGCTCCGATCCAAGAGCCTCTGCATCCCGGCAAGCTGGGCCTTGGATCGAGCCAGTGCGGCAGCTTCATCGGGTGACAGCGGTGAGTTCACAGCCTTGGCCTCCATCATGGCGACCTCATGCTGCATCGACATGATCATCGCGTCCGTCTCCATGTAGACCGAAGCAACGATGGTCGGGTCGTCGTATGGACCCTTCGGACCTGTCTCACAGGCGAACGGGATCGTTGTGATGACCGCAAAAATGACCGAGACGATACAGACCCGCTTGGCCCAACGGACGTGATTTTTGGTTATGACCATCATGGGATACGCTCCTCGATCCGTTCAAGGATTTTAGTGTTGACGGCCTGCTGCGTCGTGATGGTATTCAACTTGGTGACGATCAGGCCCATCTGTGCTTCAGACTTGTTCTGCTGGACACTGTTGGCGGCAACCCGCTCGACCAAGACGGCGTGGCCTGCGGCGTTCAGGTGCCGGACCACTGCAAAAACCGCCGTGGCAATTCCTATCACGGCAAGGCCAGTACCGACCCTCATGATCCAGATGCGTCCGTTCGGATTCTTGGGTAATGTCATGGGCTGCTTACGGTTTGGAGGGGCAGACGAAGTCCTCTGGTGTCAGACGTTGTCGCCTGTATCTCGTGAAATCGTACCACCCCCAAATCTCAAGGGCACGTCCCGCACAGGCGACCCATCGTTCGGCAGCAGACGAGTCTAGGCACTTCTTGATCCGGCGGCTGAAATCGGTGACCGCACAGTACTGAATGATCAACACCTCGTCCTCGTCGAAGGCGTGAGCGTCACCGAAACCGTGCAGATCCTTCCACCAGTTGGTGCCGGGAATGGGCCGGTCACATGAGTCAACCGTGTACCCAAGCTCTTTGAGCCTCGCCAGAGAGCATGCCCGGAATGATCTCTTCTTCGACAAAACGGAGGAGGCAGGGCAACCCACCCCCTCCGCTCGACAAACCTCAACCTGAAACGGTCGGACCACTACGAGTGGACGAGGGCGTCGTGTCCCGCCCATCAGACCTGAGGTCGTCTATGTCGCTCATGATACTGTCGAGTGACTGCCGCCACCATTTGCCGTCGCTGAGGCAATGCTCGTCGTATCTCGCCTTCAGCTCGTTCCAGTTCTTCCACAGAATATTGTGCTGCTCTGTCAGTTCACTTACCTCTCTTTGCAGCTTGGAAGAGTGCTTGGCGTATCCGCTCACACGCACCGTCAAACTCTGAACTGTCTCCTGTAGATCCGCGAGCTGGTCGGAGACGGACTTCAAGGACGGGGGTGTCGCCATTGGCGACTGTGAGGGGGCCTGAGTCGGTGAGCTTGATGCTGTGTCCGTTGAGCTTGAGTCCGACATTGTCGCCGCCTTTCAGGGTGAGGGAGATCAGGTTCATCAGTACGCTTCCTCGCTGTCAGCTGTCCTCTGGTCCGATTCGTCGGGGTACTGGTCCTCGCTGCTCTCGCCCCTGCCGGTCAGCTCCTCCCACGTCTTCCAGCCACGGCGTCCACCGTCCTTCTCTTTGTTCTTGGCCCACAGGTCGCTCTTGCCCCGCTGGCCGAAGCTCAGGATCCGGCGGCATTCGTGGCACCAGCACTCGTAGTTGACGAAGGGCTTGCCCTCCTTGGATGTGCCGGGCCGGTACACCAGCTGGGTGTTCACGCTGTCGCAGTGGGCACAGGTCAGGTTGCCGAAGACACCTTGCACGTCGGCGACTGCTTCAAACAATCCCGTCATGGTGTCTGCCTCCACCTCGATGGTGGTCCGCTTGTCCGGGGTGAGGATTCGTGCGATCATTTCGTTGCTCCTGTCTTGGTTCGGATTGAAGCAGGCACGTCGCCCGCCTTGCGTGCGTCGATCAGGGCGAGGCAGCACGCTCCCCGCCGGATGGTTTGCCCGGTCTTCGCGATGAAGCGGGCGGTGAGCAGCTCACACAGCAGATCGTTCTCGATCATGTTGTCGGGCGTGAGCTGTGTGCTTCGGTAATCCTCTTTCAGCCGCATAAACACGTCCACCAGCTGGCTCCTGTAGGTTCCGGTCACAGTCTTGGCGGTGCGGAAGTCGAACTCGATCATGGTCATCTCCTTTGGTTAGATTCGGCCTGCCTACACCCCCCGCCATCCGCTGGGATCCTCAGGTCGGGATTCCCAGAGCCATTCGCCAAGCGTAGCCCGTCCAACGTCCTACCGTGTCAGTGACCAGAGGGATCCCAGCACCGCCCACCGGGTGTATGGCGTGGGGCGGCTTGTTGCTCTGGTGTGACGGTGACGACAGGGACGGGTGACCGCTGCTCGCACGGGGGTACTGCGAGTCTGGGTGTGCGGCCTTCCTTTGCCAACCCGTTGAGAGTTCAACGTGGTAACGGGTACGAACCCACGATACGCGAGGCCCATCAGGCCTGAGTTGTAAAGCCACCCGCTACCGCCGTATAGGCAACGGGTGGTGAGGCCCCAACAAGGGGCACCGAAAGGAATCGAAAGACAAGCAGCCACAGGTGGTAGCCTGCGGCTGCTCGGATTAGGTTCAGGGTTCCGCTCTGGTGACCTCTTCCAAAAGGCCAGAGCGATCCCACCAAGAACCCGTAGATTATGTCGTGTGGAAGAGGTCAACTGGTTCTCCTATCAGGGGTTACCAAATCCTGATGCACACCATACTAGCAAGCCGAACTACCCCGGTCAAGAGATAATTCGGAGTTTGTCAGGCTGGACGACGCCATCCGTTCTCAGCTATCGCCGTGATCAGATCACTGGCTGCTTCGAACGTCACGTCCTTGGGGTCGTATTCGAACCGCTTGAGCAGCTTGGCCTGCTTGAAGGTGCAGAGCTTCTTCTCCCGGCGGGCCTGTAGCTCACCGATGACGGTGCTGCACTCAGCGAACGTCATCTGGTCCACGTCATCGACACCGGCACGGCGGAGGAAGCCGATCATCCGGTCGGTGGCCGGGCGGCCCCGGTTCCACTGCCGCTCACGCCGGGGCGTCAGGTGGAACACGTTGAACGGGCTGATCTTCTGGCTGCGGTAGCGGGCCTTGGCCTGCACCTTCTTGCGGCGGGCCTGCTCCTCTTCCTCGATCTGGGTAGCGGCCTCGGCAAGGACCAGCTGCATGTTGACGGCCTCGCCGTTCTGCTGCTGCCGTGCGTTGGCTGCTGCCCGCTCGATGACATCGTCCTCGTACCGACCGCCGAGGATGTCGGCGGTGCTGATGAGCTTGTGCCGTCCGCTGTTGCCGACGAAGTCGATGATGGTCATCTTCGGCTTGCGGCTCTGGGCGATGGACTTCTTGCGGTCCTCTGGATCCTCCTGTTGACCGAGGAGGTCCACGATGTCGTCGGCGGGCCGGGTACCACGGCCAGCCATCTGGGCGTAGAGGCACCGGCTCTTGGTTGGCCGGGCCATGGCGATGACCTCGATGCCGGGGCAGTCGAAGCCCTCGGTGGCGATCATGCAGTTGACGAGGTACTGGAACTTGCCCTCCTTGTATTGCCGGATGATCTCTCGACGCTCGTCCTTGGGAGTGTTCTGGTAGACGAAGCAGGCAGATCCCGGCTGGTACCGGTTGAATATTTCGCACAGCCGCTTGGCCTGATGGACCGAGGCGGCGAAGACCAGAGTCTGGCGACCGTCAGCGATCTCGCGGGTGGGCACCGCCACCTCATGCAGGATCTCCTCGTCCTCAAGGATCCCGCACAGATCCTTCTGGTTCAGGTCGCCAGCCGTGGTCCGGACTCCTGAGAAGTCCAGCTCGTCCACCTCGACGAAGTGCTGCTCAATGGGGACCAGCCAGCCGAGGTCGATGGACTCAACGATCTCCATGTCGAAGGCCACGACCTCAAAGACCTTGCCGAGAGCCATTTCGTCGGTGCGGTCAGGCGTGGCCGTGTAGCCGATGACCTTGATGCGGGGGTTGATGCCAGTGTAGTACTCCACGACCCGCTGGTAGCTCTTAGCAGTGGCGTGGTGGGCTTCGTCGATGATGATGGTCCCGAACTCCTCCGGGTTCATCCGCTCCATCCTGCGGCCCGTACCGGCCCGTGCGTTCTGGGTCTGGACCGATGTCACGACGAACCGGCTCCGCTTGTCGTCCATGTAGGGGTCGAAGCCATCAACGAGCCGGGACTGGTCGGGCTGGTCGTCGGCCCGAAGCTCAGCCATCTCGATGACAGGCTCCTCGCCAGTGACGAGGCGGACCTTGTTCACGGCCTGCCGGATCAGCTCGTCACGGTGGGCCATGATCAGGGTCCGACCATGTTCCGACCGTTGGTTGATCAGATCGGCGAAGGTGATGGTTTTCCCCATGCCAGTGGGCATCACTACGAGGGCGGATGATGCTGCCTCAAGGGCAGCGTGGGTCTGCTCGTTGCACTGGACCTGATAGTCTCGGAGTTTCATGTGGGTTCCTTTCGGTGGGTGAGGAGTAGAATGGTAGGCAGATGGTAGCCTGAAGTCAAACCAGCCCCGCAGGTTTCCCCACGGGGCTGGCGTCAACCGAGAGCAGCGTTAGCTCTTCTTCGGTGCCTTGGCGTCAGCCTTCTTGCCAACGGGCGACTGCTTCCAGCCGGACTCGTTGACCCAGCCGCGTGGGTTCAGGCCGGTGTCCTTGTCGCCACAGGCCATGCACTTCTTCACGCCCTGCTTGCCCTTGCAGTAGGGGCACACGGCGAAGGGGCGGCTGAACTTGATCGCGGCGAACATGTTCATCCGGTCCTGCTCCAGCGAGGTGAGCTGGTTGCCGATGTAGAAGGCGGCGTTGCCCTCGACCATCTCTTCGACCAGTGTCTTGAGCTGGCTGAGGACTCGCATGCCCTCGTCGAAGGTAGCCTTGGAGGTGGCGAAGATCCCAAGCAGATGGTCGGGGATCGCAATCCCAACGCTGTCCTTCTCGACTGAGGCTGCCGGGCGGGCGACCTCAGGTGCGGACACGCGGATGGCCTCTCGGACATCAGAGGCCTGACGGGGACGCTCAGCCTTCGCGGCGACGGCGTCGGCAGCGGCCATGACTTCCTGACGCTGATCGGCGGGAACCTTCTTGAGGTCACGCAGGTGTGACTCAGGAGTCACGCCGATCTCGATGTTCAGGGCACGTTCGTGCTGCCCGGCGGCGAGCTGGCGGAAGGCGGTGGACCGGTGGCCCGGCAGAACCTTCTTGGACCAGCCTTCCCAGTTGGTGTGGCCCAAGACCTTCCAGCCGCGACCGTCGCTGAAGTCAACGAGCAGTCGGCGGAGGGTGCCTTGCTCGCCTTCAACCTTCACGCACTGGTCAGCGATCCGCTCGCTCAGACGCTTCGCTTTGACGAGCGACATGTCATTCTTGGCGAGGTCTACAACTTCGGTCTTCGTAGCAGTCATGTTCGTAGCTCCTGTTCGGTAAGGGTGACAGAGTACTATCTTAGTCAGAGTAAACGACAAGTCAAGGTTGCCCCTGACTTGCCGTGGGAACCGTGACGGTGGAGTCACGATGTCTGGCGTGACCGGAGTGCCTCCAGCCACTCGTCGAGGATATCTTCGGGCAGTCCGAAGATGTTCTTGATGCTCGGACGGGAGTGCTTGCGGGCAAGTGCCGCCAGCGTCTGAGCCTCGGCTGCGACAGCCGCACCGTTATCCGTGTGCTGCTCGTCGAGCAGGTGCCGGATGGCGATGATCTTCTGGCCGACAGCCTCGTCCACCTCAGTCTCCAGCCCGGTGCGGGAGGTGAAGTCCGGGTCGTCGCCAGCCTCCAGACCCAGCACCCTCATGAGGGCGTACTTGTCTGCGTAGGTGCTGGCCTTGCCCGGCCCCTTGTCGTAGCCGTCGAACTTCCAGCTCCACCCGGTGGAGGCGACCTCCACGTCGATGAAGTCAGCGGCGTCATCGACGCACTGGAACCGGAAGGTCCATGTGTACTCGGCCCACAGGGCCGGGCCGTGGCTGGTGTCCACGACCTGACACTCATGCCGCTTACAGTTCAGCGGGTACCAGAGGACGCGGGCCTTCTGGAACAGGGGACGAACGGCCCTCACTAGCTCAGGGTGAGCGACTGCGGAGTCGTAGGCTGCGTCACCAGCAGACAGGTCCACCTTCTGGATGTAGTCCCGCTGCTCCCGGATCCACCACAGCCGCTGCTGGATGGTGGCGGTCGCGTCGGGCACGTCGTTCATGAGCTGGTTGAGCATGGTGACGCCCGCCGTCGCCGAGTTGTCCGGGCTGCTGGCCTCCTTGTCGCCATTGGCGACTGCCTCATGCGACCGGAGGATGCCGGTGGCGATGTGCATGGCGGTCATGTCCCCGACACCGGGGACCATGGCGGCAAGGTGATCAGCGATCACGGCCACGTTGCCATTGAAGCGTTTGTGGAGGTTCGCCATATCAGTGGTGGACCAGCCTGCTTCGTGCAGGGCTCGAAAGCAGCGACCCTTCATGCGGTTGCAGTAGCGGTACACCCAGATGTGGAGCGGGTGTTCGTGGGTAAAGGTGGTGGCGGTGGCAGTCATGGCAACAGGCTCCCTTCGGTGATGTCTTCGATGCCAGCGATCCTGCGGACTTCAGGGTCGCAGTCTTGGATGGAGCCAAGGCGTCCGTACAGGTCGGCGAGGGCACGGGCGATGGCCCGATTCTCCGCACGCAACCCGGCCTTGGTGAGGACACCGTTGCCCATGGTAGCTTCACGCTTGAAGGGCCAAGCCTTCTTCATCTGGGTGACCCAGAGGTTCTTGAGGTTGGCGGAGGTGATGGGGTGGCCCAGCTCCGACCCCGCCTTGCGTGCGACCTCGGTTGCCGTGAGGCCCTTTGAAACACACCAGTCGATGTGCTTGTTCAGCCACTTGGCGAGGGCGTACTTCTGGTTGAACTTCAGTACGTTGTGTTGTCCGGTCATTTGGACAGCTCCTTCAGACGGTAGGCTGGAACGTCCAGCTCGATGGGTCGCTGCGGCACACCCGGCCACTTACCCGTCTCACTGCACTGCTTCCAAGTTTCCAAGTATCGGCGGACCTCGATGCCGCCGAGGGTGAGGCTCTTCTCCCCGATGGGGTACAGGGCACAGTCGAACGGCGGCTCGTTCTCGACCACCGCCAGCACGAAGTTGGCGTCGGTCTTGCCGGTGATGGTCCGGTAGCCGCCGAGGTAGAAGGCACCTTGAACGTGGTACCCACGGTCGTACAGCTCCCGGCTCATGAAGTCCTCGGAGCAGTTGCGGGAGGTCTTCAGGTCACCGAGGGTGGCCCACTTGTCGTCGATCAGGGCATCGACGAGGCCCTTGCAGAGCAGGCCAGTGACCTCGTCACGCCAGACCAGCATCGCCTCCCGCTCCGGGCCGCGTTCGAACAGGCGGTGGATGTCGGGGTGCTTGTGCAGGGCCTCGCCCATCTGGCAGGCGTAGTCGTAGGACAGCTTGCCAGTCTCAGGCAGGATGATCTTGCCCTCGGCTGCGTTCAAGGCGTCGGCGTATGCCTGCTTGCCGACCGTCGTGCGACGGTCAACCTTGGGCATGACGTGGTACCGGGCGGGGAAGTCCTCGGCCTCCAGAGTGGCGACGTGGACTGCGGTGCCGAAGGCCATCGGTTCGGTCGTCTCTGGGTTGTCCAGCTTGTGACGTGCATACTTCGCGGAGCGAGCCAGCAGCTTCAAGCTCGACTGGTTCGCCGCTCGGATGGCGTCGTACTCTTCACGGTCTACACCGTAGAAGATACCGGTTTGGGTGTCGGGCATGTGGTGAGTCCTTTCAGAAGGTGAGGAAATGAACAGAGTCACATACTAGGAAGGCGGTCGCCAACTGTCAAGCTGACGACCGGGTAATTTCAGAATTGGGGGGAGTCGTCCCCGGCCCACGGTAGGGTCACGTCCTTGAACGGGTCCGAGGACGAGAGCCACCCCTCAGATTTGGCAGCTGTAGGGTGAGAGTGAACCCAGTTATGACACCCGCGACAGAGCGTGGCACCGTTTCCCGGATGATGACAGCCGCCCCTTCCACGCGGGGTAACGTGGTGAGCGTCCATCTGTCCGTTGTCACGGTAACACCTGAGGCATGTGCGGTGGTCACGCAGCAGGACAGCGGAACGAAACCGAGAGGAGTCCATATCGACGGCATTGGCCTGTTTCCTTTGCTTGCCAAGCCTTCGCATGGTGGCTTGGAGGTGAGTGTTTGCGGTCTTGCGGCAGAGCGATTGTATGATGGGCTTGTCGAGGTCGGGGTGGGTGAGGTAGAGGTCGGAGTGCCGGAACTCCCAGCTACCGCCCAACGCCTCCCACTTCTTGATCGCGGGACGGATATTCATCGTGTTCTTCCTTGACTATGCCGTACCGGAGGCACTGCTGGAGGATCTGGTAGACACGCTGTCGTGAGAGTGAACAGATCAGACCGATCTCGGTCAGGTCAGGGTTCGGCCACTGGTCTATCAGCTCGGCAACCACCTTGACCACGCTCACCTTGGTATAGCTGGGCAGGATGACTCCGAACTCATGGCATGCAACCTTGGCCCATGCCACCGACACCTTGTACTTGGTGGCGGCGTCAATCAGGCCCATGCCACCCTCGATGTCGGTGGCGATCTCCGCCCGGCGGGCTCGACGTTCAGGGTGAGATAGAGCCAATGACATCTTTCGCCTCCTTCTGAGCTTCGACGCTCTGCTTGGCCCGATCGTAGAGGGCTCGGTTCTGTTGGGCATCGACCTGCTTGAGGATGTTGCCCTTCGCCCGCTCAAGCATGCCCAGCATGTCGATCAGGTCGAAGTGGAACTTGTTGGCTGAGAGGATGAGGATGGCCTCGACCACCGACCCTAGCACCGCTCGATGCAGCTGGCGGTCGCCTTCCTGCACCTCAGTGGCGAGGGTTTTGGGATTGATGGTGCTGGTGTACTCCTTGAGGATGGTCCATGCGATCTCCCCGAACGTGTTGGGCTGGATGTTCTGGCCCTTCACGTCGAGGCTGGGCAGCTTGTCGGTCATGTTGACCTCCTTGTCTGTGTCGCCAATGGCGACTGGGGTGATTGAAAAGCCCGGCGTCAGCTTGAACCGACGCCGGGCGGGGGGGGGAGAAGATCAGGCTTGCACGGTGATCGTGTCGTCCTCGGTCACGTCGGTGACCCGCTCGATGCCCAGCTTGTCCTTGGGCTTGAACAGGGGGACGCCACACTGGAGGTCCATCAGGGCGTGGAGGCCCATCGTCCGCTCAGGCATGTCGAACAGGCCGCGTGCCTTCAGTACCTCGGTGAACCCGTTGAACAGACGCCATGCGTTGCGGTCCTCGGCGAACTCTTCGTGCCGGGGGGCGTGCCACTCTTGCAGAACCTTGGGGATCAGGGTGCAGCCGATGATCCCCTTCTCCATGGACCGTACCACGAAGTCGCGGACGGTCATGTCGCTGAGCCGCGTGTCCTTGTAGGCCTCCAGCCTCAACTCCTGCTGCTCGGCGAGGCACGCCAACTGCCCGATGGCCTTGTTGATGATGGCGGGCATGTCCCGGAGGATGTTGCGGCTGTGCTTCCGCTTCAGGGTGACCTGCCCGGAGAAGCACAGGTTGTCGCACACGAAGACGCTGCTGCCCATGCAGAGTCCGGCGGAGAAGCTCTTGATGTGGCTGTTCCGCAGGCCGGTGATGAGGCAGTAGTCGTCCTGCTCGGCCAAGTCGGCCCACATGGGACCGGACGTGTCCACCTGCAACAGGCCGAAGTACTCCTGCCCGCCACGGCGGAGGGCGTGGGCCTCATGGACGATGGTCATCCCGGCCTCTTCGAACGTGTTGCGGACTTGGTCCACCATGTACTCATGGGGGATCGGGAAGTGGGAGTCTGTCGGTGACGGGGTAACCGCGTTGCGGACAGAGTCCATGCTGCACTCGTTGGAACCGGAGTGTAGGCTGAGGTTCGCAAGTCTCATGGGTTGCTCCTTTGTGAGAGTGGGTGAGAGGGTGCGAAGTTGAACCGTGTAAGAATAGGAAGCCCACCCGCCCCGGTCAAGGGGGAAGGTCGGGATTTGTCACAATTAGCTGATCGCAAAGAGGATGATGAGAGCCGGGGTGCCGAGGACGCAGGTGACTGTGATGGAGAGTCGGGCTGCCAGCGGCATGCCCGGCCACCTCTCGGTCACCCATGTGAACACGGGCTTCATCATGAAGAAGCAGGCGATCAGGACACCGATCAGGGGAATGGTCATAACGAGTGTCTCCCTTCGGCTTGCAGGTGACGGGCGAGTGCCGCCGCGTCAGGATCTTCGGCGGGGATGGGGACGAGGGCGAGGGCCACGAACGTGCCATCGTCTTCACACACCAGCAGCCCGCCGCGTGGCACCTTGGCCTCGGCGGAGCTACGGGTCTTGATGCGGCGGGAGTGAGTCGCCACACACAGGCAGTCGCGGGACACAGCGATGTCCAGAGCCTGCCGGGGACTGTGAGATTTCATGCGGATCCTTTCGGTGAGTGAGCAGGACAGAAGCTGCATTGTAGGCAAGTGGTAGGCTGAAGTCAAACGTACAGCCCTTGACTGACGGTCGTCGATAGGTAGTATCAGGACATGCCACCGAGTCAAACGATGGTGACAGGCAAAGAGATGCTGGAGAATCTGGAGAGAATCTTCAGGGAGCTGGACGAGATGGGTGTCCCGATGGGCTACGCCGTCGGTTGTCCCCACGGCACTCCCAAGACGCCGGGTGAGCCCCCGTACCGCCGGTTTTTCACCTTTCGCGGTCGTCGGCTGGAGTTCTGTGACAAGTGCCACGACGCCATCGAGGACGAGATGAAGGCGATGAACAGAAACCTGCAAAGCCCCGCCCCGGCGTCAGCCGGGACAGGGGGAGGAGAAAGAAGAAAGGACTTGTGGTGAGTCGCCAATGGCGACCGCCGCATCATACCGGCATCGGCATGCGGAAGGACTCCCGTGTCTCGACCCGGACGGCGAGGTCGGGCAGCCCTGCGGCGATCAGCCGGGCGACGTTGAAGTCGTTGAAGATGGCGGCCTCTTGGGAGACGCCCGACCAGTGACCACTGGGGGTCAGGAACTTCGGGCCTCCAGTGTAGCTCATGATGGCGAACTGTGCCACCTCCAACGGAGCTTTTGACCTCCGGGCCTTGACCTCGGTTGGGAAGGGGTCGAAGGGTGCCATCGTCTTGGTCGCCACTGCGGCAGCACGCTCGGCGGTCTTGTCGCCTAGAAGTTTGCGGTCCAGCTGGCTTGCAGAGTCAACGCCCGCACTCTGCTCGCGGGGATCTTGGGGTGAGTTGGTCATGAGAGATCCCAGTCGGGGTCAGGGGTGATCGTTTCGCCATCAGAGTTGATGACCGTGAAGCCGATGCGGTGAAGAGTCACGATGATTCGTCGGTTCGTGGTCAGGCTGGCCTCCGGTGCCGGGTCGTCGTAGTCGTACAGCGGCCCGTAGCTGAACTGGCACGAAGTCTCGCCGGTCTTGATCCAGATTGACAGGCCCATGGGGCAGCCCCAAGTGCCGCCGATCTTGAGTGAGCGGAACACTCCTCGGATCCACGCAAGGTCAGATGGTCGGGGTTCCCAAGCCTCAACGTCCGCAGGCTTGTCGCGGGGTTCAGAATGTGAGTGTGACATAAAGACAGCCGCCCGGTGCCCCGGACGACTGACGAGATTACGTTGCCTATTTTCAGGATGCTGGAGAAGGCACGAACTCCACCCTACCCGGTGATCAACCCGGTCGGGACGACCCTTTACGCTAGCTCATGATTGCACCTCGCTGGCCTGTTCGTGGGGTGTTGCAACACCGCACTCTGTGGCCGGTTTCGGGTCAGCCTCACGGCTGCCCATTGACCTCCTTGGAGGCCGGTTGGTTGTGTCTCGTCAATGCCGGGTCGGCGAGCTTTCGCCCACCCCCAGCATCCCATGCCTTTCCCGTCTGCCCTTCCGGGTTGACCAGCTAGGGGCGTCGGCACGGGCTACGGTCACGGCTCCACCAGTCGCAGGTGGATCGGGGCGATGGCGGTCAGGTGGGCTCTCACCTCGGCCTCGGTGCCCTGCATCCTGACCGGGTCGCCCGTGAAGGGGTCGGTGCAGTTGTGAATGCAGGCCCTGCCATCTTCGACAGTGATGCGAGTCTCGATGAAGTGTTGCACGGCGTTCATATCAGAGGTACTCCTGTACGGGTCAGTCCTGACAACAAAGGTCGGCAGAATAATTTCAGTGTGCCCCCTGCCCGCCACCACGCATTGGGTGGTGCCTGCCGGTCATGACGGGCAGGTGAGGTTGGGCATGGTCCGGTTGTTGATCCGGCTATTTATCCCCGTTCGATTGCTCCATGGCTGTGCGGAATGCATTCCGCCCCCCAAGCAGGGACTCGTTTCAACGGGCAGGGGACACACTGAAAAGGCTGGCCGAGGCTTCCACCCCGGACCCAGCCGCCACTCACTCAAATGCTTGCTCTTCCCGGTAGGCCTCGTAGGCCTCGTCGATCCGGCGGCCCTCGGCGTCAGCCATCGCATCGACTCTCGCGTCGTGCAGGGCGTCGGGGTCTGGCCCATCGGGGCCGTCGTTGTCGTCGATGTCCTCAAGGGTGAACAGGTCGTCGGCGTCGAGCTTGTGTTCGGTCAGGAACACCCGGATGGCAGCCTCGTCGGTCAGCTCCCAGTCGGTGAAGCTGCCGCCGCAGCCGACCCAGTCGCCGTCGATGACCTCGGCCTCGCAGTGGGCCGTGTCCTTCTCGACGTGCAGGTAGGTCAGCTTCAGCGTCTCCACCCACTCCTCGCCGGGGCAGGTGTGGCTGGGTGCCTCAAAGTGGTAGGCCACCTCGCCCTTGAGGAACAGGCGGAACTCGGTGACGACGCCGTCGTTCGTCTCGGTGGTCTTGAGGTCGCGTGTCGCTGTGATCGTGGGCATGGTTGCCCTCCTTTCGGTGAATGAAGTGAGCAGATGCTCAGGGGCGGGCGTCTTCGTCATGTTGCCCGCCCCCGGCCATGCGGTCACTCCCTGTTCGGTTGGTCAGGTGACTCTACGACGCGGGTGTCTTCGACGGCGGTCCATCGGAACATCAGGTCTTCGACGTAGTCCTCGGCGGCCTTCTTGCCTGTCTCGGTGAGAGGCCAGCGGAGCGTGTTGCTGGTGTAGACGCCGGGACGGCAGGAGTAAGTGTGAACCTCGGCGGCGTAGCTGTTCACGGGATCCCTTTCAGTGAGAGAGCGGGGGCAGAACAGGATGGTAGGCAAGTGGTTGCCTCAGGTCAAGCCACCCGGCAAGTTTCTTTGCCGGGCAGTGGCGGTGAAAGCCTCCCCGCCCGGTTCCCCGGACGGGTGACTGAGTGGCCCTTGTTGGCGGGTTGCGACCCCGCCTCACCAACGCTTTTGGCACACTCGCGTGTTGGCTGCCGAGATTCGTCAGCCCCACGGGAGGCAGTACTTGTCGGCACAGACGGGGCCGTAGCCCACGGTCAGGCTGCGGCCATCGGTCAGCTCCTTGCCGCAGAAGCAGCAGGATCCCGTCCGCTGCCCGTAGGCAGTGGCGGTCCCCGCCGGGTCTTCGGCGAAGTCGTGGAGCAGGGTGACGATGGCCGGGTGGCAGTCCCGGCCCCGGTGCAGGGTGCCATCCCTGTCGATCCGCCCGAAGTACTGGTTGAGCGGGCTGTGGAAGTTGGCCCCGTTGGTCACCCGGATGGATCCGGGGAACTTGGAGGCCGGTCCACACAGGGCGAGGACGACACGGGTGTCGCCCACGTCCAGCCGCACCTTCGGGTACTTCAGACCGGAGTCCTTGGCGGTCCTGAACAGGGCCACCATGGCGTCGAAGTCGCCGATGTCCTCGACCGCAGCGGCGGGTGCCGCTGGCTGGCCGGACTCGGTGGCGAGCTTGTCCACCCAGAACCACTGCTTGTCGGACAAGCCGCCCTTGCGTCGGTACTGGGTGCAGAGGCTGGAGGCGAAGTTGGACGGTCTGTCCATGTTCTCCAGCGTTTCGATCGCTTCGATGTTGGTCATGATCGTGATCCTTTCGGGGTGAGTGGGTGAAAGCTCCCGGTCCCCGTCAAGGGGCCGGGTAGCTGTCGCCATTGGCGACTCAGTCGGAGATGTCCTCGATCATCTCGCAGTTGAGGGTCACATTCTGAGCCTGAAGGCTCAGGAGCAGGAGCGTCCGGGCGAGGCTGACGAGCGAGCGTTGCACGGTGCCTCCGCTCATGGGCATGCGGGTCCACTCGGCCCTGATGGAGGTGATGCCTGCACCCTTGCGGATGAAGGTGGCAGCCCCGGTGGTCTTCAGGAACCGGTCGGTGAAGTCCGCAGCTTTATCGGAGACGTGGATGACGAACGTGTAGCGGGTGACGTTGGTGTCGGACATTGGTCTGATCCTTTCGGTGGGTGAGTGGTGAAAAGCCTCGCCGCCCGGTGTCCCGGATGGGAGGCGTTGCCCGTGGGCATTCCGATTGCGACCGCTGGCACTCCTCCTTTGCAGGGTCATTCCCCGCCTTGTACAGAGTGGTGAACGTCGCACGGTGAAAGCTCCCGGTCTGCTTTCGCAGGCCGGGCAGCGTTGGGTCATGCCTCCGGGTAGAGGCGGATCAGCTCCTTGGCGAGCTGAGGGCGGGCCACGATGGCACGCCATGTCTGGGTCAGGTGGCCGAGGCGGACGATCCGCTTGACCTTCTCGATCTGATCCTTGGACATGTCGGTCCTTTCAGGTGAGAGTGACAGAAAAGCTCCCGCCCCGGTTTCCCGGAGCAGGCAGCGGTCAGTGCAGATGAGGGGCGAAGGGCAGTGGCTCGCAGGTGGGCTCGGTGACGTTGTTGGCAGCCTCCATGAGGTGCCGCAGTTCGACGCTGGAGAAGAACATCCGGGTCGTCTTGCCCCGGCGGGACTTCGCCACGATGGAGATGCCACCGTATGGGGTCCGGGTGTAGGTCCGGATGGTGTAGGCTCCGCCAGACTTGTGGGGCTGTGCGTCGGTCGGATTCGTGATACGCATGGTCTGATCCTTTCGGGTGAGTGGGTGAAAGCCCCCGCCCCGGTGTCCCGGAGCAGGCGGCGAACGTATCGGTGCTTACCATTCTCGGCTGCCACGCTGGTGGTCAGTGCATGTCCGAGGCTCCTTGTTGTCAGGCGACGGTCAGGCCGTCGCTGGTGATCCCGGTCACAATGTTGTCGATGTAGCGGGGTTCGACAACGACCGAACCGGCCATGATCAGCCGGTCGGCGGGCAGGTGCTGCTCACACCAGTTGTCGGCCTCAGTGGTGAGGGCGGCGAGCAGGATGAGCGAACCGTGGTAGGTGACTTCGAAGTCCATTTGTCTGATCCTTTCGGGGTGAGTGGGTGAAAGCTCCCGCTCGGCGTCAGCCGGGCGGGCAGCGGTCAGTCGCGGTGGTTGTAGTACTCATCGCCCGTGACCGGGTCGATTCGCTCGTTCATGTCGAGGGCCACGGTTCGGGCCTCGCTCTCGGTGGCGAAGTGGTCGTAGACGAACTCTTCGTCAAGGACGCACCAGCGAAGCTCGCCTCGGTGGTCAACGTCGCCGTCCATGGGAGGGTGGTTCCAGATGCGTGAGACAACTGTGAACTGCATGGGAGTAGCCTTTCGGTGAGTGAGTGGGTGAAAGCCCCCGCCCGGCGTCAACCGGGTGGGCGGCGTGGTCAGTCTCGCTGGTCCCACTTGGTGATGGGGGCGGGGCGGCTCTTGCGAGCTGGGCGGCGGGCACGGCGTCGGTCGTCGGCTTCGCAGATGAACTTGAACGATGCTCGCCTTTTGTCGGTCGCGGCGATGTGGGTCTGAAGTGCGGCCAGCAGCACGCGGGCCTCGGCCTCGGTGAACTCGACCATGCCGGTCTTTTCATGGATGCAGCTGGTTGAGGTCACTCGGACCCCGGACGGGTTCATGCTGTCCGCCGACATGGCGTGGATGTGGACGCTGCTGCCATCGACAGTGCGGGTCTGCTTCGGGCTGGAAACTCTGGTAAGCATGGGTCTGATCCTTTCGGGTGAGTGGAAAGCCAACCTGCCCGGTCATGGGAAGGTGGGCGACGGGAAGCTCCTCGCGGCGTTCTTCTCGTTGATGTAGACGACGTGGGCCAACTCTTCGATGGAGGCCACAGCACTCGCTGCGGACTTCCTGACTTTGGCCCCGTTGGGGACGTTCACGGCGGCAGCCTTGATGCCCCTCAAGGCAGCCAAGATGACCTCGACGTGCCCTTGGATCACAGCTTGGTGCGACATGATGCACCTCCTTTCGGGGTGAGTGGTGAAAGCTCCCGGTCTGCTTTCGCAGGCCGGGCAGCTGGTCAGACGGTGACGCTCGGCGGGCTGTTGCGGTAGCCGCTCCGCTTGCAGGCGGAGGTGGTCCGGAACGGCAAGCCACTGCGGCAGCGGTCGCCACCGTGCTGGATGCGGCAGGCACCGTAATGCGTGGGCATCGGGGCGTTGTTGTGACGCCAGTTCAGGTACGCCAGAGCCTCGACGGCCTCGTCGGCAGTCTCGGTCTTCGCCACGGCGACGACCTCGGAGAGGAAGATGCGGAGGTCACGCTTCGTCCAGCTTCCGACCTCGCGGGCTGCGGGGAGGGTGATGGTCGTGCCGCCGTACCGGCCTTCTTTGAGAATGCTCATTCTGATCCTTTCGGTGAGAGTGGGTGAAAGCTCCCGCCGGGCGTCAACCCGGCGGGCAGCGGTCAGGGGTAGCTGTAGCCATCGACGGGGGCGGGCTGGAGTCGCACGGCGGGGGTCCAGTCAGCCGGGGCGGGCAGTGCCGGGGCGTCCGGGACCAGCCCGATGACATCGGCCTGCGTGTCGGACAGGGACTTGGCGAAGGCGATGATCGTCCTCGACGCATCCCGGATGGCGGCGAGGTGGCCGGGGCCACGCTCGCCAGCCTCGTTGGAAACGACGCTCGCCCAGTGGATGATCCCGGCGAGGTCGAAGTCCATGACGATGGCAGCGTTCTTGGTGGTGATCTTCATTGGTAGCCTTTCGGTGAGTGAGTGGGTGAAAGCTCCCCGGCCCAGTCAAGGGTCGGGGCAGCAGTTGGTCAGAGGGTCTTCCAGCCCCCGCCCTTGCCGGGCTCCCAGTAGTCGATGCGGGTGCATCCGGCGTTCGGCGTGCCGAAGTCGTCGAGGGGTGCGAAGGCTTCGTGGCCCGTCTCGTCCCCGATGAACTTGCCTTCGTAGCAGACGCCGCCATCGTCGTCGAGCATGCGGAAGCGGGTGCCTCCGCCACTGCCCAGCAGCAGGACATGCTCGTCGGTCGCGGCACGGGGGCCGATGACTCCGACGCTGCCGTCGTGCTTGCCTTCGATGTGATCCACGGTGATCTTGAATGCGTACATTCGGTTCCTTCCAGAGAGAGTGGTGAGAGACAAAGGAGGCGGGGGGATTCGAACCCCCGTGCCAGCAGGTTCCGACGAGCGGCTGTCCTGCTGGGCGTTACCACAACGCCCCCGTGGTGAGAAATGGGTCGGGCAGGAGTCGAACCTGCTCCGGGCCGTCAACCCGGCTCCTCCCGCTGCTGCCCTCCCCCATGTCGATGCCTGACGAGGGTCTGAGGATGGAGCAGTCGGGCCAACCCGATGGAAAACTGCCGCCGCCCGGTTCCCCGGACGAAGGCAGGCACTCGGACCACCCAGAAGGATGGTCCAGAAAGGTTTGAACTAGACTGGCTCTCGGCGATCTCCTTCCACCATCTGTGTCACTGGCAGTACTCCTTCACCCGCATCGAGTGGGTTGGGTGCCTCTGTGCTACCGTCCCTGCCTTCACGGCCTGATCGTCGGCTAGGGGGAAGACGGTTCGGTGGGCGGTCGTCGTCGAGAGTCTTGAGTTGTCAAAGAACCGGAGTCTGAGTTGCCTCTTCGGAGCCGCGTCGTGGCCTTCCCTATGGTCTGCTCCATTCACTGGGCGGGAAGGCGGTGACTGGTCTGGCTTTCGCAGGCCCTTCGTCCGGGTGTCGGTTTCTGGGACACCGGGGGAAGAGTAGGCAAGAGGTAGGGCGAAGGCAAGTGATCACCACATATTTATCACACTGGTCCCGCCGACGCTGCCCGGCTAGACTGCGGGGCGACAGCGATCTTCGACATTCCTCCAGATGCCCGGAAGATGGGCAAGGCCGAAGTGCCCAGCAGTCCAGCCCCGCCGCCCGGTTCCGCATTCCCATCCGATTGGATGGCAAAGGACACACAACATGAGCTATGAAGGACAGAGCAACGCAGAGGACGTGGGGCCTCGACCTCCGGAGGACCGCAGTGATCGGGACAGCGGGGATGGCTGGACACCTCCGCTGCCGCCACGCCCATCGAGCCTCGCAAGGACCGTCCAACAGCAGAGCCCGTCCGACCAGCCAGCCCACCGCGACCAGTTCCATGACGACACCGCCAGTGCTGCCGACCTGCTCGCCACGAAGCCTGTCGCCAATGGCGACTCGCCGCGACCGGTCGAACACACGCACTCCTCCCGCTTCCAGCCCGGCAACGTGGCGTGGAAGAAGGGGCAGGCAGCCCGCA